>JAABUL010000971.1_pt1 | contig 58079 bp, 49 predicted proteins | sample 5559151 | NCBI WGS metagenome assembly JAABUL01 (sample SAMN10711876, study PRJNA513368) | rock metagenome | isolation source: Antarctica rocks | place: Antarctica: Victoria Land, Pudding Butte sud
CAAATCAACGCCATGAAGCGGGGTGATACTGGTGAGATAGAGCGAGAGCGATTCCGCAGGTACGGCAAAATTTTCGAAGCGAATTCATGGGGAACCAGATGCATTTATACCATGGAAACCACAAACATACAGGTCATTCTTGCGCGGTGGTTTGATAGATTGGCGTCGAGCCTATGAGACTGCATACTGGTGAACCGTTTATCGGAAAACGTGTCTTTTCTACAGATGGTGCTTACTGGCAGTATTCACGGGAGCTGATCAAGCCTCTGTTTGCAAGAGCTCAAGTGGCGGATCTTGCTACACTTGACCTTCACCTCGATCGGATGATGAACTGCATTCCGCGCGATGGTTCTACGATCGATCTCCAGGCTCTGCTCAAACTCATGGTTCGTTTCTGTTCTTTCACCCCACCTCAACCTGCAGACAGACTAATGAAGTTATCCTGATACAGTCCCTTGATCATTCTACAGAGTCCCTCTTTGGCGAGTTTACTGAGATACTCTTGGCCGAGTCCCCCAACACTCATAGCAACGAGCTTCTAGCAAAATTCAACGCTGCTCTACGTGGGCTTGCAAGCGTATCCTTCTGGGCAGACTAAGAGTTCTTATTCTTTGGGATTGGTCTTACGACCGACTGGCTCATAAATTTCACGCTGTTATTGACCAATACATAGATAAAGCCATAGTAAGAAAGGCGAAGCCTGATCCTGGGGATCCTCCGCTGATACATCCCATCGCTACATCATGCTTGATGAGCTGGTCAATGTGCTACAGGACAGGAAGGAGATATGTAATCAGATAATTAACATATTTTTGCCCGCTCGTGATGCAACTGGGATTGGACTGAGTGGAGTAATCTTTCTTGTGGCACGCCACCCTCAGGTATGGCAGAAACTTCGCGCTGAAGTCTTTTCAATCTCAGGCCCGATCACTTATGAGGTGCTCAAATCACTGCAGTACACTCAATGGAAGTCAGTAACGCTCAATCACCTATCGAACCTAAATCTCTGCTAATTCATAACTTAGGTTTTCGTCTTTTGATGCCTGCTAACCGTAACATGCGAATCTGTTTGAAGGACTGCGTAATCCCCACTGGCTATGAGCCCCAGGGAAAGGCACCAGTCTTTATACCTCGCGGAACCCAGGTGAGTGTGAATTTTGGCACCATGCAGAGAGACAAGGATGTATGGGGTGAAGATGCCGACCACTTCCGGCCTGAACGGTGGGAGGGTATGAAGCTTGGCTGGTATGAAGCTTGGCTGGCACTACATTCCATTCTCTGGGGGCCCAAGGATCTGTCCCTGCCAGTAGCTCGCGCTTACTGAGAGCGCCTACGTGCTTGCTAGGCTCTTGCAAACAGTTGAAAACAGAGATCCAGAAATGGCGTTCATTGAGCAGAGCAGACTTACAATGGAAAGCCGGAACGGCGTAAAAGTTGCATTTCATGTCGGCGAGGGTCGACAAGAACGGCTTTCATAGCGGGTTGAAAGCATTGATATCATGACATGGCTAACAAGCAGGGGGACGTCAAGAGCGATATTCGACTACTGATGATCCGACTGCAGATGGCGCTCGCTGGCAGATAACGCTTGTTGCGACAGGGGTCGTAGGCCGGTAGCACAAACTAGAGAGAGGAGAGAGCTTTATGGATAGCTTCAAATCTACCAAATCGAGATGTACGATAGGTCCGTCCAGGAGGCACTACTGGAGCATACCGCGGACCCAGTAGTCAATCCCCTACACATATTATCCATCTCAACGTCGAACTGTCGTCTATTTTAATCTCACACACTCAACAGAAAACCACACGTATTTAGTGATCAACCACGATCAACGTAAAAACCATCCTATACCCGCCATTCCCAAAAGAGGTCTCAGACCCTTCCCCCCCCTAAAAGGCCTCACGCTGCTTGAGAAAGTTTAGACATACCTTAATTGATTCTCCTCTCCAAACATTCATATATCCCACCCGAATACTCTCGCCCACGTCACAACCAGCAACCCCACCTTACTTCCCACCAACCAATATCGCCAACTGCTAGCACCAGGCTATGCACGTATCAGCTTTGGTCATGTAGGTCTATCCAAAAAATGCGGCAAGAGAAGTTGGCGACGTGGTGTGGGTGGGGATGAGTATCTAGGTTTTAATTTTTTTTCAGTGAAGCCGATATTATTTATTTTCCAAGATCGAGGGGTATGAGGTATGAAAGTTGCGTTTGGAATGAGACTGTGGCGTATAATCTGGAGATTCGATGGGTCGAGGGCGGCGATTTGTTCGAGCGGGGGGCCGATGGTTGTGGGAAGGGGGGATACGAAATACGAGGCCGTGGGGGACGGGGTGTTGGGGAGGGGGCGATTGGTGGACTGGGCATCAGAGGAATTGACGCTAATTCCACTGTTTTCATGGAATGTGTGTCGTGGGTTTGTGAGATAGATGATTTAAGTACTCTAGACTCGGACGTTCGATACATTCGGGAACAGAGCTGATAATGAATGAGAGATGAGGAACGCTATTCGTATATTCCTCATCTGGAGCTACCATTTACAAGTCCGTTCATAGTCCCATTCGCAACTCCCTTGGCAGCAGTCTTCTCAGCCACATCCACATAGTGCCCAACAAGACTAACGACCTGCGCCTCAAAATCCCGATACTTGAAACCAAACACCTTCTCAGCCCGGGATCCATCAACCCTCAGTATCTGCGCCGGCGTACTCCCCCCCAGCGGCAAAATCCCCTTTGCCACCGCTTCCGGGAAATGCTTTCTGGCAATATGAAGGGCATCATCCCACACGGCTCCTCCATCCAGACCCCCGGAATTAGCGACGAAGTCCTGGTTGCCTTGAACAGCTGGGTTCAGCGCCAGGACGTGCACCATGGCCGCATCGTCGAGGTGGACAAAAGTGGCTGGGAGTGGGGAGGGGGAGGTATCGCCGAGGAGGTTGGAGAGGAGAAGGCCATTGCTTGAGGATCTGGTGGAGATGATGTCGGGGGTGGTTTGTAGTTCGTGTTTGCCGATGAGGAAGGCCGGCATGATGTTGATGACTGTGAAGGATGGGGTTTTGGAGGAGAGGAAGTCTTTGGTTGCGTGGAAAGCTAGGATTTTGGAAGCGCGGTAGGCGGCGAATGAGTGGGGGTACGGACCGGTTGCCTCGGATTTGGCTACGACGTCGGTTTCTGATGGTGGTGTCAGTCATTTATCCGAGTCGGTTTGACGTTTCAGAAGATTCTACCGTTGACGACTTTGCTTTCATCTCTGGGGATTATGACACCGATGGAAGAGGTGATGACGACGCGCTTGATACTGGGTACTTTCATGGCCGATTCAAGGATACCGATTGTGCCGCCTATTGCAGGCTGGATAGTATTTGCCTCAAAATCCCCGGTCTAGAAAGATGTATATATTAGCAAGCGGGCAGCAAACTGGCACGGAACAGAGGAGGGGAGGAAACTTGCCTGTCCGGGTAGTGGAGATGCAATGTGCAAAACATAGACGACGTTTTGCAAGGCTTTGTCGTACGCAACCCCTTTGACAATGTCCTCAACTATCGCGAATTCGAGATTTTTCAAGAATATTTGGACAGAAGGAGCTGCCTTGATGCTTTCCACACTTTTCTGATTGCGGACCGTGGTACGCACCCGGTAGCCGGCCTTTAGAGCGCACAGTATGGTCGCATATCCAAGGCTGCCTGTCCCTCCTGTAACCTGAAGAAATGTTAATAGAAGAGCGTTCGCGCTACAAGATGGGGGAATCTCTGACCAGAATGAGTTCTCCAGCCATTTGAAGCGGGCTTGTGATTAAGGGGCAAAGCTGAGAAAAAGATATATGCTTGCGAAAGTATGTGTGCAACGAAGATGAGAGACTGTGAACGAAGGATGGATAACAAAATATTTAAGAGCGGACATGAGCATTTACTATACTTTTACAAGGCATAAAGCAAGTTCGACGGTATGGCTTACTATACAAGCCAGAGGATATGCCGAGGGGACTTGAGAATAGTAATCATTTTCCTTTACTAAGTAAATCGTAGACGGTGACCAGTCCAGTCATCTTGCCTAAGATCCTTAGTCAACTAGGAAATCATTTAGTAGAATGCAATGCATCACGATTTGATTAGCTGCGATACGCGTCATGGCAGATTGATGTATGATAGTGTCCCATACCCAAAGGCCAAAGTATGTGAGGTATCTAATACTATCACGTGACTGTCCGACCCCCCACTCAAAAAAACGGGTCGGACCGCCCGTAATGGCCGCCTTCCACAACATTCTGATCCAAAGTAGTAAATGTCCGTGGTGTGAGCTCTGAAGACACCGGATCAGTGCTGTACGGACGATGGTGCAGACGGAGGCCACGAGTTCGAACGAGGTCCAGAGAGTATACAATCGAGAGAAGGCCTAAAGGTGGGCGAAGATGAAGAGACCAAGGGGTTTGTCCAAACCAGCGCTTCAATCGTAATCGTAATCGTTATAGCCGAAGTCTGAACGATGATTGTTTCTTCCATAGTCGGTTCTTCTCTTGCCGCTTTTCTCGCCTCTCAAGCTTCGTCGACAGCTTGCACAAGCTATCTTTCTGCAACCGGGACACTGGAATGCAAAATGTCTCTGAGTACTGTGACAATTACTGCAAAGATGGCTACCCTCTATTTTCGTCCAGAATTTATCATGTCGGCACGTGGTTTCATTAGAGGCGGATGCGTGGGATGCGCGAGATGCGCGAGATGCGCGATACGAGGGTGTCTCTGGCTGAAACGTACCGTGTGGTTGATCTTGTGCCTTTCGAGCCGCCTCTGCCACTCGAGCCGCTCGTGCTCGCTCTTCTGATTCTGCCTTGCGTCTCTCATCCGTTGCCTTCCGTACACGCTCTTGTGCTGCTTCACGGGCTTCTTTGGCGGCCTGTGCAGCCCGGTCTTCCTGCATTTTTGCCCACCGTGTCCGTGCTTCACACATCTCTTCTTCTTCTCGCAGTCTCTTTGCTTCTTGCTCCTTCCTTAAGCGCTCTTGCCGTTTTGCCGCCTGCACTCGCGCTTCATCCTCCTCTTTTTTCTTTACGGCTGCAATTTTGCTACTCACGTCCTGCAACGCATCTTGCAAGCTTTGAAGCTTGGCATTTCTCTGAGTCAATTCGTTTTCTTTGATGCTCCTGCTAGCAAGCCTCTGGAGACGTTTGTTTTCCCGTTCCTGTTTCTCGATTTCTGTTTCTTTGGGCTTGCTATAGATGGGTGAAGTCATGTATGTCCACCAACTGTTTCTCTCCTTTTCCTTCCTTAATTCCTCATCATCCTGGTCCTGGAGACGCTTCAGATCTGCCACAAGCCTTCTGACCACTCGATTGGCCTCGAAGATGTCCCCGTCGTAACGAGATCTATACAATTCTAAATGCCGAAGCCGGTCCTGTCGTGTGGTTTCCTCTTTTTGCTTGTCCGCCGTCTCTTGGGCTTCTTGAGCTGCTCTCTTCCGCTCTGCCTCCGCGGCTTCCTGTTGTGTGCGTTGCTTGTTCCTGATGGACTCCCATCGTATATCGTATATCCTTCGTTTTTCGGGGTCTTTTATTGTTTCATAAGCCCTTCCCAGCTTTTGATACAAGTCAATAGCTGCCTCGAACCACCCTAGTCTTTTTGGAAGCTGGGTGGCTTACGATTTGGAAGGAAGCCGTGGCGTTAGGCTTATTGGGATTTTTGTCCGGATGTAGAGCTATTGCCTGTCGTCGGTAGCTACTTTTTATGAGCTCGAAGGTAGCAGTATGTGGGACGTTGAGAATAGCGTAATAGTCCTCCGTGACTTCAACCGGGGCCATTCTGTTGTAGCAGCTTGTACTACAGCCCTGCTTTCATGGGGGATCTAGGAGCAAGATGCAAAGGTTGTCGGGCATACCTATGGAATCGCTAAGCGATTAGAGGTGATGTGAATGCTCGCAAATTGTAACAGCAAACGAAACGCTGCAGCCTTGCGTATTGGCACTGCTTGGTAATAAGATACGCCTTTCTCGAATTTAGGGTACCGAACGGTAAGGAGCATAAGGATTCCTCGTGGGACCCAGCAAGCCATTCCCCCAAGGAAAATGGGGCAGATTTCAAAGCATGTATTCTTACGGGACATCACAACACGCAACTCTCATTAGCTGCTGGCCATCCGTTGCCCGATTGTGACCGGTTATGTCCATGTGCTCGCCCGTACAAAGTCAGGGCGCGAAGACGCCCTTGCAGATCGAATACCCTCTAGGAAGCATTGACTGCAGTAGATACGGATCTTTATAATAGATCCTACTAGACTGTCAATAAGAAGAGCTTCATATGCGAGGTTGAAAATGGTTGTCAACGTTCTTTATCCTTGTACCTCAAAACGAGTACCTCAGGGTTTGAAAGATTATGTTTTCTAATGTTCAACACATCGCTCAGCATGTTCACCAACTCTGAATTTGATAACGAGCCAGTTTCCGCAAGGCAACTGGCTTGTACATCTTCATGATGGTCATTCGAAATCGCTATCCAATAATCCTTCGGTCTCAACCGTTGACATGCTACGGAGTGAAGACAGTCGTACCTAGTAGGTTCTTACGTTGCTACTAAATGACAGACAAGACGCCGATTCCATGCTCGTGATGTAGCCTAAACATGCAGTAGGTCGAACAGTGCTAGGGGTATACACATCGCTGTACATGACTTCTGTGAGACAGCCTATGGTAAAAAGAGGATGAAGATGGGTTTAGGACGCCGGAATATGCAGTGTACTTCCGGCGTGGACTGGGCCCTTATGCTGGGCCAGCGAACATGCGAGAACACGAGAAGGCAAAACCCAATTTCAATACTGCGAGCTATCGCCGTTAGGGTAACCGTTCCCATTCGTCCCTTGGCGCCTGGAGGTCGAGTTTCTGAAACTTGGGTTGGGAGGTGATGGTAATGGGCCTGATGGAGGGGGTGCAGGACGGATTGGTAAGTTGAAGCTATCATTATCCTTTGGCCGGAATTGTAAAGCGGGTGGAGTGCTGATGCCATCGTTCTCGCGTGAGCGGCTCAACGAAGCACCAGATGAGCTGGATGTTCGAGGAGGGAATGCCTGGCGCGCGAAGTTCGAGCTTTGGGAGCTATATAGGCCTGCGCCATTGATGTCGGTAGGAAGTGCACGTTGAACCGCTACTGTATCGGATGGCGGTGAAGTTTTCACATCATCGCCAGCAATGGGTATTTCACCTGATGTCGGAGTTTTCGATGCGGAAGATTCCTTAGAAGGTGAAGATATTGAGTCGCCGCGAAGAAGACTTTGAGTTGACGGGGAGAGCTGAGGAGCGAGATGAGATTTACGGTTATGACGCTCCATCATCTGGACCGCCCAGTCTTCGAGGTCGACTGGTGTACGTTTGGCGGCCTGTAGAAAGGCGTCTTGGTCCTGGCATAATCATCAGTCAAGACCTTCAAAAAGAATTATACCTTAGACGTACGTAGAGCTGCCGAGGCGATGGACGCTCTTCGGGAAGTTTAAGAAGGCATTTCTGTATCATTTGATCAAGGATTGGAGGAAAGGCGTCACTCTGCGGCAGCGTTGGGGCCGGTTCGTGCACTATCTGTTGCAGCAAATCAAGGATACCCATAGGTCCCGCACTTGCTCGATCTCCAGCCGCTGCATCACTGGCATCAAATGGAAATCTTCCGATAGCCAATTCCATCAGGGTCAAGCCCACGCTCCATACATCGGATTTGATCGAGTACTTCGCACCTTGGATCCGTTCAGGCGCCATGTAAGTAGATGTCCCAACAAAGGTATCTGCGACGGAGTTCACAAGCTCGCCCGAAACTCCAAAGTCGCAAAGCTTTATATATCCACGAGAGTGGACCAGAACATTAGAAGGTTTAATGTCCCGGTGCATAATGCGGTGAACTTCGTAGAGATAAGTCAGACCACTCAAGATTGCCTCGGCAATCTTCCCCAGAACATCCACACGGACAGGGCCAAAGTCTTTAGATATACGATCCAGAGAGCTATAACGGTGTCAGATAATAGAAAAGGTCTGAAGAGTAATCGAAGCTCACCCGCAGTCCATATATTCCATGCACATGATGACATCTCCAGTATCGTTAAGGAATGCGCCGTAGAAGGTCACAATGTTCGGCGAGGTACATTCATGCATGATCTGTAACTCCCGAACGATATGCTTTCGAACGTCCTTTTTTGCTTCCACGTGGATAACCTGGCCTGGACCTTAGCTAAATCGGTCCGTATTCCACGATACAAAAACAGTACCTTTTTCGCCATGATGACTTTAGTTGCCGCATGCATGACCTTGCTGACTGTTCCTCCATTTCCAGCTCCAAGCTCTTTCTGCACAATCAAATCTTCGCTTCGCAAGTCCAGCTTGAACTCCACCCCAATTTCCAAGGTGTCCGTTCTTGTGACATCATTCCCAATTGCGCCGGGGATCTGGGCATCACCAGCTGAAGGTGCAGCAGGCTTTGGAGCAGGCGCGTTAAGCGCAAGCCTTTTTTTGTTTTTGCGGTCAAAAGTACGAGCTTTCTGGATCCCGGACATAATCACGGATGTGCTCTAGGTTTCTGATAGAAGGTAGTGCGCTTGAAAGAACAGTGGCAGACAAACTGTTCTGGGAAGAGCTCAACAGCAGTGTCGAAGTTTGGTCCCCTATTTCATGGGCATGCGGGCCGACGAGGTGACGGAATCGCAAAGCCGCGCAGTCGCACGTTGAGGAAAAACACTAAGACCTTCAGTTCTTGTAGTCTTAGTCACACTGTTCTTGGGTGTAGAAGTGTTGATGCGGTTGAAGACGTTGATATTTGTCGATCATCTGAGTGCTGTGGTTGAATGTCGTGTACCTTAGATAGAAGCTATCCCGGCAAAGTGATAAGGCTGAACCCTAATGTCACCCCCAAATCGATTGGTGAACTTCTTGATAGCACAGATTCCCAATACCTATACACTATTTACTTATTCATGTGCGAATAGCTATTGCCTAACGGTTAAGACCTGAGTTGAATCCTCAAAGCAGTAGATAGAAGAAGAAAGGGCATGTGTAGCCGAGGTTACTAAGCAAAAATACCCCGGACTAAGACCGCGACTGGAAGTCAAAGAATGTGAATGCCTCTGCACATTACATTTCACCACCACCACCACCACGCCTAAGAACCAAAGACAGCTTCTTGGGCGCTTTTGTTCCGCTCTTCCTACTTTAAGTTGAGCCCTTTTCCACCATGAGCGCTCACGACCTGATCGTAGGAGAGGCCGAACTTGACGACGACGAGGGCGAGGAATCCTTTGACGAAGAGACAGGTGAAGTGAGCCGGAAGATTAATGGTACAAACGGGATCAATGGTCATCTTGATGATTCCAGCGAGGAAGAGGACGACGATGACCCAGAGGCCGAGCGACTCGTAGGTTCCTCGTTCGTTAAACCCAGGGGTCTTTTACTGACGGCAGCCTGCTACGGTGCTAGATAAGAGAAGGTTTTATTGTCGAGGATGAAGAGGAACCAGAGGAGCGGGAGCGGCGTAGAAGAGAGAGGAAGAAGCGGAGAAGAGAGGAGCGCGAAGAAGAGGAAGCTGGTCTTGATGAGGAAGATTTAGATCTGATTGGAGAGGCCAACCCTGAGTTCGGGCGCCGTGCACCTATTGAGGTGAATAGCATCTCTGCATCATTACGAGAGAGCGGTGCTAATATTTGAATAAGCCCAAACTTAAACGCCTAAAGCGAGGGCACAAAGAAGATCGGGATGGAAGACCTTCGAAAGGCGTTGGTGGTATCTTTGATTCCGACGAAGAGGAAGATGCCCCGCGTTCATATGAAACTCAACGGCCTAACCGAGCGGAACCTCGAAATCTCGAAGATGAGTTTGCCGACTTCATCGAGGAGGACTTTCCCGGCGATGAGGGGCTAGACGCAGCGGATGACGATGCTGAGGTCGCGAGACATGTCAGTAGGACACTGATAGGATCAAAGGAGGCTACGGGTCTTGACGAGATGACACTTGAAGACATGAAGGAAGCCTTTGGTACCGGAGCCGAGTATGATTGGGCTTTGGAACTCCAAGAACATGAGGAGGACGAACAACGACGGGTGGACCCCGATGATCCTGAAGGACTCATCAAGGGCATTGAGCTCAAAGACGTCTTCGAGCCTTCTCAGCTTGCTGAGCGAATGTTGACGGACGAGGATAACCAGATTCGCTCCATTGATGAACCCGAGCGCTTTCAAATAGCGAGGAAACCCTACAGAAACCTTGTTCTTACGGAAGAGCAATTCAAGGAAGAGTCCCTCTGGATATCGGATCTGATGCTTCCTAAGAAACGCTTGGAACCAGATCTGCGAGAACCTTTTCAGAAGTCAGTCGCAAAGGTTCTAGAATTCATGATTACGGACGAATACGAAGTCCCCTTTATTTTCCAGCACCGCAAAGATTACCTGATTCACGCAGCAAAGGTAGCAAGTACACCGGATGCTTACAACCAAGGTGCTCCGCAATATGTGGTTAAGGCTGAGAAACTCCTTACTCAGTCTGACCTCTGGGAGATTTTTGAGTTGGATTTAAAGTTCAGAGCACTCATTGACAAGCGTAACGCCTTGCAAAAGACTTATGACAGCTTAACAAGCGCATCCGGCATTCGTGACGAACTTTTCGAGGAAATGCTACCTGCAGGAGTGACCATGGAGGAACTACAAGATGTCCAGGATTACATGCATTTCCAACACTCTTCACGTCTTGCAGATGTTGCAGTCCTCAATGGCTCAGGGTCGAATGGAACCCTGCGTCGCCCGGGTGCCTCAAAGATGATCTTTGAGCGAATACGCAATGGTAAAGTATACAGGTTGGTGCGCGCTTTCGGTATATCAGCGGATGCTTTCGCACAAAACGCCCTCAAGAAAGAAGGTAGACGACAATACACCGAGGATCCTGCGGAACGACCAGACGATATGGCGGACAGTGAAAACATCCTGGATCCGCCAGACTACTCGTCTGGTGCGCAATGTCTCAGGGCAGCGAGAGCAATGTTCGCTGAAGAAATATCCTTAAGTCCTAAGATGAGAAAGGTAATGCGCCGGGCCTACTATACAAACGGGGTCATCGAATGCTTCAGGACCGAGAAAGGCCTGCGTAAGATTGACGAGCAACATCCATACTACGAGTTCAAATACTTGCGAAATCAACAATTGAGCGACATTGCCCGTCAACCTGATCTTTTTCTTCGAATGCTTAGGGCTGAAGAAGAGGGCCTCGTTGACGTGAAAGTACGACTCCAGAACTACGAAAATTTCAAGAGTAGACTTTACGGCGATATCGAATCCGACAATTTCAGTGAGGTTGCTGATGCATGGAACCGTGAGCGACGAGAAGCACTGGACATGGCCCTTCTGAAACTGGATAAGGTCATGGCAAGAGGCGTAAAGGAGAACCTGAAAACCGAATGTGAGAACCAAGTTGCCAAGGCTTGCAGGGAAGAATACACAAAGAAGCTTGATCAGGCCCCATACAAGCCGAAAGGAATGATGCTGGGCACCGTTCCTCGGGTCCTGGCGCTATCTAATGGCACCGGCGCAGTTGGAAAGGAAACTATTTGCTGGGCCTGGGTCGAAGAAGACGGCCGAGTTCTCGAGAACGGGAAATTCATTGATCTCTCAGTGGGCGACGCCGAGAAAGGCACGGATGATGGAGCGGATGTCAAAGCCTTTGTGGAGCTTGTTGAGCGGCGGAAGCCCGATGTGATTGGTGTTTCAGGCTTTTCCGCGGAAACACGAAAGCTTTTCAAGCAGATTGAAGAAATCGTCGACCGTAAAAATCTCCGCGGGGCTGATTACGAGGACGAAGACGGCAGTGATAGAAGTGATAAGTTGGAAGTCGTTATAGTGAACGATGAAGTCGCACGACTATATCAGACTAGTGATCGCGCAAACCTTGAGCACCCTGGCTTTGTACCTCTGACCAAATACTGCGTGGCGCTCGCAAAATACCTGCAAAACCCAATGAAAGAGTATGCTTCACTCGGCAGGGATATCGTGTCTATCTCCTTCGACCCGTGCCAAGGATATGTGCCTCAAGAAAAGATCATGAAGCAATTGGAGACAGCAATGGTCGACATGGTCAATTTATGCGGCGTCGATATCAACGAAGCCGTAAGCGATGTCAATACAGCCAGTTTACTCCCGTACGTTTGCGGCCTTGGCCCACGAAAGGCATCACAACTAATAAAGGTCGTCAACCTCAATGGTGGCGTAGTTTCCACAAGAGCGGAACTTGTAGCAGATCTGGACCAGGGTAGACTTGGAGCTGTCGGGCCTCGTGTTTGGAACAATTGCGCTAGCTTTCTATACATTGACTTCGACAGTTCCGAACCGGACTCGGACTATCTTGACAATACTCGTGTACACCCAGAAGATTACGATCTTGGGCGAAAGATGGCCGCCGACGCTCTAGAATTGGATGAAGAAGATATTGAAGCGGAGCAACAAGAGAATGGCCCAGGAGCCATTGTACGAAAACTGATCAAAGACGAGGCCCAGGAGAAAGTTAATGATCTTATTCTCGAGGAGTATGCTGAGCAGCTGGAAAAGAATTTCAACCAGCGAAAACGCGCAACTTTAGAAACAATTCGCGCTGAACTGCAACAGCCATACGAAGAATTGCGCAGAAATTATGTGTTACTCTCGACGAACGAGATCTTTACGATGTTCACGGGCGAAACTCCCGACTCACTTTGTGAACACATGGTTGTCCCAGTTTCTATCAAGAGAGTGGCCGACGATTACGTGGAAGCTAAAATGGACTGCGGCATCGAAGGAACCGTACCTGCTTCCGAGATCTCCAATAGACCCGAAGTATCCGCCAAGCAATTGTTCTCTCTACATCAAACCGTGCAAGCGAAAATCATGCATTTAAATCGGAAGCAGCTCACTGCAAGTTTCTCATTGCGAGATGACGAGCTTCGAAGACCGTACCGTAAAGAGATCGATCGTGCACAGGATGAATGGGACGATGAACAGGAAAAGAAAGACAAGGAGTCCATGAAGGAGAAAAATGACGTATCCGGCCGAACCCAGAGAGTCATCAAGCATCCCCTATTCAAACCTTTCAACAGCGCCCAAGCAGAAGAGTATCTAGGCTCCCAAGCCCGAGGCGATGTGGTAATTCGTCCTTCATCGAAGGGAACGGAGCATCTCGCTGTGACCTGGAAAGTATCAGACAACGTATATCAGCATATCGATGTCCTTGAACTTAACAAGTCTGGACCTTATGCTACTGGCACAACTCTTTCGATCGGCGGTGGCCGCTTTACCTACAGTGATCTGGATGAAATGATCGTCAACCACGTGAAAGCCATGGCAAGAAAAGTTGACGAAATCATGCTGCATGAGAAATACCAAAACACCAGCAAAGCCGAGACTGGTAAGTTGAATCCCAATACCATTTATCCCAATTCCTCGCCGTTCTCACATCTATCCATATCCCAACTTCTCTGCTAACATACCTGTTTCCAGAGCGCTGGCTCACCACCTACACCGAAGCGAACCCCAAACGCTCCGTCTACGCCTTCTGCATCAACCCAAAACACCCCGGCTACTTCTTCCTCTGCTTCAAAGCCGGGCAGCACGCGCCGGTGCAGAATTGGCCTGTCAAGGTCGTCCCGAATGCGTTTGAGCTGCAGAAGAATCCGTATCAGGATATGCGTGCTCTGTGTAATGGGTTCAAGTTGCTGTTCCAGAGTTTGCAGAACGGAAAACGGCGGTAGTGGGGCGTATTGGTTATCTTCCTTTCCAGGTTGTCGTTTTTCTCGGATTGTGGGGGATGTTAAGTTTTCCGCCTGGCTTGTGCTTTATGGTTGAAAGTACAGGAAAGATTGATGTCCATCTGTAACATCATTGTTGTAGCATGTCCTCGGTGCATGGGTGACACCGGGATTTTGTCTAGCAAATGGGTTGCTAATTACTGGACTTTCAAGCCCATGCCTACAAGCTCCGATGCCAATTCCACAATTCGAAGGCTTCATTGTTTCATTTGAAGGGGTATATGTAGTATCGTAAGTCAGACTAGCCCTTTGCCGTCCTCACAGCAGCCAGCGTCTTCGCCACCACTCTCTTTCCCCTCTCACCCCCAAGGTAGTCACTCGCTTCTCCTTCCCCCTCACCGTCTTCATCGTACTCCTCCAGCGCTGCCTCGTAAGCCCTCATAACCGTCTCCTCATCCACCCTCACTCCTCCTTCCACCAACGCCCTAATCCCCCCGGCCACCCTCGCAATTTCCCTCCTCGTATATGCCCCAATCTCTTCATTCCGCGCCGTATACATCTCACTAGTCACGCTTTCCTCCATCCTCGTTATACTCACCTTGCCCCCGTCCGCCGCTGCCGAATCCGCGACATGCTTGCATATCCATATGTAGCCATTGACGCCAAGCACGATATCGATTTCACCGCCGTTATTCGCGGTGGGGAAGGTCCAGACTTGCCGCCGCGAGCGAACGACGCCCGGGCTGCTGCCGCCAGAACCCGTGACGGAGAGAAAGACGCCGTTGCGGAGTTTGCCGTATTTGAGACTGCGCGTATGCAGGCCCGCAGACCCATCCTGATATATCCCCTGCACCTCTGCTACGATGAGTTCCCCCTCCCTCAGGAACGCCCTCATGGCGAGTTCATCCGTGCTGGTTCTTTTCCGCAGTATGCCTCCTGGCAGGTTTATGGCGGATAGAGGGAGGTGGGCGAGGAGAGGAGCGGATAGGTCGACTTTCCAGCGTTTAGTCTGTACTTCGACGATGCGGCCGACGACGAGGTCACCGATTTCGGGGGTGTAGCGGGCGCGGAGGGGGCGGATGGAGAGGAGTTTGTTGGTTTTTTGAAGGGTGCCGGCGAGGGTGGCGAGGATTATAGGGTGGGGTGGGGTGGTGTAGGTGCCGTGGCCTCTAGGAAGGGCGGGGAATCAGTGGAAACCGAGGGGGTTTTATTTGCGCAGGAACTTGGAGTGTCTTGAGAGGAAAGGTTTACCTCATCCATTGTGGGTCGTCGGTGATGGTCTCGCCGGGAGTTATGATTGATGAGTGAGAATGTTTGGCGCGTTTGGTTGATTTTATGGTGTCGAGCATGTCAACGTCGCCCTCGGAGTCGATGGAGCCGTTGTCGGAAGAATCTGAGATATATCCCTGGTTGACAGGAGCTGGAGGAAGGATTGAGAAAGTCATGATTGGAAGACAGAAGAGTATGTGAGCTCAGCGCTAGATATGGCAGTGGTGTGTATTTTCTGCGCAGCGGAGCCCACTAACCCGAACCCTTCAATGGTGACTTCAAGCTGAATCTATCTTTGCATCAGCGTTCAGTGTTCATATCAGGGGTAGTCCGTTCTCCGCTACATGAAATATCCTGGGTAAACTTGCAAATCTGGAATCCTTCCACCCCAATGGAAGGCAACCTTCCGTTCCATATGGCTTGCTTTCCACCTGGATGAGCGGCCTTCAAACCCAGAGAGGCATCAGCGAAAACGAGGGTCATTACTGGGCCAAGAACCCATCAAGCTTGACAACAACATCTGTCACGGGTGATTTTGTCGTAGGTAGTGGCCTGGATATCTACAATACTGCCATCCTACCCACCATAGAATCCGCCCAGCATGAAGTTATCTTGGTGGCCTGCTTTTGGGCCCATTCGCCGTCACTCACAAACCTCTCTTCCACTCTTAGGATTCTTTCCAACAGGCATGCTTCTAGTCCTGTCGGTACTCCTAAGCTCCGAGTTCGTTTGTGCTTCTCTTCTCGCTCTCTCTTCCAAAAGCTATTCCATACCTCATCTCCTGCCGGCTACATCTACCCACCGACACAATGGGTCTCAAAACTCGGTCTACCCACCCCGGAGGAGCTTCAGGGCCTTGATCTACAAATCAAGAGTATTTTTGTCCGGCCCTTCAGCGTATTACACCCCAAATTTATCATTGTCGATCGGCGCCTCGCCCTTCTACCGAGCTGCAACCTTAGCTGGGAGACTTGGCTAGAATGCTGTCTTCCTTTGACTGGCCCTATTGTCTCGTCTCTTCTACAATTCTGGCGTTACACGTGGGGTCGTAACGACCTTCCTGTTCTACCGATCACCGCGGATTGCAACTCAACATCGTCATCAGCCCATTCAAGTATACTGCTTCCCTCCCCGCACCACCGCTGGCCATCTTTTCGCCCTTTTCTATCCATACCGCTACCGCCGCCGACTCCCCTAAATACCCTTATACTCCATCTCATCTCAAATGCAACACAGTCCTTGATCTTCCTAACCCCGAATCTGACCTCTCCACCTGTCATTGCAGCTATCCTCGCAGCTCTCAACCGGGGCGTTGATACTTTTATCTTTACAAATCGCCGCATGATGGTACTCGAGCAACTTATCACAGCTGGAACCATTACGGAATTGTGCGTATGGCATTTTGTAAGAGACTATCGTAAGCTGGACGTCGCTATCAGTACTGGCTCTGCAGCAAGGACCGAGGAAGGAAGAGGTGGGGTAGGTCGACTGAGAATTGCATACTTCGTTAGTGGACGTGAAGCAAAATGCCACATCAAATGTACGATTGCGGATGGGGAAGTTGTGGTGCTTGGAAGTGGGAACATGGACAGAGCTAGCTGGTATACCAGCCAGGAGCTTGGAGTTGCCTTGGAAGGACGAGAAATCGTGCAAAATATATGGGGAACTCTAGAGGCACGTCTAAGTGGCAAGATAGAAAAGTATTTTGGATGGTAGCCGGCGGACTACTTCGAGGGTTAAGAGAAACGGCCACTTACCTCGAAGACATTTAGGACTGTACTATAGGTTTAACACATTCCAGGAAAGACTTCTGCGGACAATGCTTTTGTTCAAGTCGCTCTGTAGGTTACTGTACACATAAAAACTACGTAAAGTAAGGGATGCTAGCTGTGCCATTTCTCACGGTTCCACTGGGCTAGCTACTCTGATTCACTTCGTGACAAAAGCGCCGAAACGCCTATACAGCTGCAAAAGCCCCAGGTTGATCATCAAAGTGTCTCAACCACTTCTGATATATCGTAAAGTCAAATCTCTTATACCATTGCTAAACTCGGTTTCTGGTACTTTTCCTTGAAGTGGCTTCCCAAACACAAGGAATCAGATTAGCATCTACAAAGTCATCAGTAACAGGCCGCTCGACGCCGTTCTGCGAAGAACTGTTCTTCGAGACGGTCTAAACGGAGACGAGAAGCTTATGAAATTCACCCACAGCGGTCTATCCAGCTTATTACCAAAACCCACTCCAAGATTCCAGCCATGCTGGAGTGGAGACAGTCTAGAAAGTCGGCTCTGATGTCATAATATTGAAGAAGTGGAATCCGGTTCAATCGTAAGCATCTACTAACAAGTTTCCATCAGAGATGACATTGTTGGTATCAGCTATATCGATACCACCTGCGGCATCTGTCAAGAATGTCCTGACGGCCGCAAAGACGCATGTCCTGCGCGAGTATCGTACGGAAACCGCATAGGCTCCTTGGCCTCTTACACAGTCTGGCGTGAAGCATACCTCTTGAAAATCTCGTCTTGGATTGAGAACAAATACGCTGCGGCCATACTTTGCAGTGGCACTACAATCTTCAATATACTCACAAACTACAACGTAAAACCCTCAGATCGCGTAGGAACTGTCGGTGTTGGTGGACTGGGTCAACTAGCAATTCAATTCACCGCAAAGACACGGTGTGAAATTGTAGTGTTCAGTCAAACGGAGAAGAATGAGGGAGTTCGCGATGGAGTTGGCGGCTCATGAACACTATGCTACCGATGGTTTGAGAAATTCCAAGGTTTTCGAATCGGTGGATCACCCCATCGTCACAACAGGCTTGTGGCCGTATTGGCCATTCTCTATGCCAGTCCTCGCCCCTGGGGCCACGATCTACCCACTAACGCTAGGCCAAGGAGAATCAAATATCCCAGCTGAGGCTCTCATGCTCAAGGGGATACGTATCCAAAAGAGCCTGGCTACATCGATGTCAGTCCAGACAAAGATGCTAGAGTTTGCTGATCGCCACAAAAGAAAACCTGCTATTGAAATATTCACCTTAACTATACTCGGCATCGAGTAGTCCATTGGGAAATTTCTGTTGCACAACGAGGAGAATCTTGCAAAATTCAAAGCTGTCTTAGTCGCGAACGAAGAAAAAGAGAAGAGCGCGTCTGTAAAAGCATCCTGAGGCGAGAAGTGTTACACGTGCTTCGGTGAAGCATGGTGCACGACTCCAGTTGTAACGAAGATTTCGATTCCCTTCCCCTGAAACGAAAGAGCATGATGCTCTGATTATAGCAAAGTCTTCGGTATCAAAGCCTAAGCAATTCCTTCACCAATTACAGTTATCAACGTTTTTCGTATATTCACCTTATACTGTAATATGGAGACTTAATAAGCGTACAACCTTCTCACAGTCACACAACAGAATGATGATTCAATTGATGTTGATCTTTTCATAACATCTTCGCAATCTAGATTCTCAAACTTCGAACCTCTTTCCTAATCCACCCCCTCCCCCTTTCCCGCGAAAAAGTAAATCTCCTAGCCCCCCCCTCCCTTCCCCACAACCCCCCTCCCTCTCCCCACCACCATTCCTACGCCCCAATCCGACAATCCTCATCCCTCCTCCCCACTGCAACCAGCCGCCCACCAACGAGCTGACCGAGGAGGGACGTCAAGACCAGCGAGGTCAGCAGCTCGGGAAACCGCCGCCGGCAGAACCATAGCTGCTTGAGCTGTGTTCACGGATGAGGAGGTAATGTACACGTGATATAGGAGGAGCTGCACTGACGAAACAATATTTTGTGTTTCCTATTTTTTGGGTGTAGTGGTTGGAGAAGGCGCGTCGGGGTGGGGGTTTGAGAGGCTGAGGTGACGGAGATTTAGATGCTTTTGGTTTTTTAAAGTTTGGCGTGGGTTTCGGGGGGGGTTTAAGACATGTAAAACCTTTGGTAAACCTGATGGAGGATGTTTACAGGTAATAAGGAAGAAGGGTTGGGGGGCTTTACATGTAGGGGAGGAGGGGTATGGCGTGTACTGTGCATCGATGAGGAAAACCCAATATGAAACAATTCCAATAAACAGCGCTCTCCCTCCTCCACTAATGGAACAGGCACATTCCCTGCTTAAACGCACATATTCCTCATCGATCTTTTTTCTAAGATCCATGGCTCGAATTTCGGCATCGTACGGCAGCGCCAAAGGACGGGGCCGGCTGAGGAGCGGGCGGGCGGGCGGTGGCTAATATACATACTCTGCCGGTGATATTGCCATCGAAGCAGTGGGGATGGGTGAACACTTTTTTGCCAAATTGTATTGTTCCGTTATTGAGTTTTTAGGTACTGAACATGAAAAATTGATGGTGGGGAGGATGGTATGGGGATACAGGATGTGAGGGGATTTTAATGTGTAGTGTGTTTTATGTGTTATGTTTTGTCAGCCAGGGTTTTACTCGCTAGTCTCCACTCCACACCCCTCGTTTTCTCGCTCTATTTTCAGGGGGGAAAACCGAGGTTGATCGACCAAACACCCCCCCATCTCCTACACGCAGCTTCCCCACGCTCTCTCGACCTCGCAAACCCTTCTCTTGCAGAAATCCCAACCCCCGTCCAGCACTCATCAACCCCAATTCAAAGTCCCACACACTTTGAATTCTCTCTACTAGATGTAGAGCGGATGGTGCAGGTTGTGCTGATGGATATGAAATGCGGTGGAGTGGAAGAAGCGGGAGGGGGGACGGGAATGCGTAGGAGATGGGGATGAGGAGGGATAAGGGGATGGGAATCAGGAGGTGGGGATTTTTCTTTATGAGCTGGGGGGGAGGGGGGATAAGGGAGCGGGGGTTAGGGCGAGTGACATGGGAAGGAGGTGAGGGCAAGTAGAAGGGCGGGATAGGGTGGTGAGTACGGACGGATGTTGCGGCTGTTCGAGTCGGAGAAATGGCGTCAGAGGTTAATCACGACAGCGTTTGCTTGGGGTGCGCGGAGGCGGAGACGGGAAGGAGGGAAATCGAACAGCATTTGAGATTTGGATATTGGAAGGAATAGACATAGGCGATTCGCTGAAACGGCTGCGGCTCGAATAAATGAATAAATCATGTAGCTCGGCTCTTCACATCATCATAGCAACCATCCTTTCCGAGTGTGTTGGCCCCATAATTCCAAAGCGTACGAGAGGCCGTATTTTGGAGATGGTATCTGCCCATGAATTTCTGCCGAGTTACAGTTAAAGCGGTCGTCGATGTTGCGAGATGATATTTGGTTGCTTTAGGGTGTCACGTGGGTGTTGCTATTTTCGGATCCTGTTTCAGAACTGCCCTAGCTCCCGTGCGCTGTGAAACTCGCGTGTTGAAGTGGCTGGAATACAACATCTGATAACGCCGCTTGATGCCGAGGCACTGCTCGTTGTATTACCTATGTAACGCCATGGCCTCGTGATATCGTGAAACTCGTGTTGTAGCGGGTACATACCGCTATACTTGGGCGCTGCTCGGTGATGATGTGGGAGTTACCGGAGCAATGGTGATGAAATGAGCTACCGAGAAACCGGATTTTGATATGTCTGTAGTACGAGAGCATGTGGCTCGTGTTCTGGCATGACTGCAGGAGATGGATGAAAGGAAGAGTTGTCGAGAATACGGAATCTGGCGCGTCATGTCGCTGTGTACCAAGGAAAGAATGACAAGGAGATGACAAGGCTCGCGAATGGAAAAGGCCGTAAGGTTTCGAGATTGGTAGCTGTCGGGAAGTTCATGGGTAGCCGTGAAATACACCGCAAGTAACGCCAAACTTGTGACATCAATCTTCAATCTTCAACCGTCAAACCGTCATCGATCCGCCAGCGCACCGATCTTGAAAATCATCACCCGTAGAAACTACCTTGCTCCCAATCCCAGACCGCCAACGCCACCACTGCCACCATGACTCGGTCGCCGCAAGTAAGCAGGTTTATCAGAAGTTGCTGGCGCCGAGCCTTGGGGAGCTTGCCTGGCCTGAGCAGATCCGGCGTTGCAGTGAGCACACCAGAAGAGGTTGACGCCTTTACCACTGCAAGTTTGGCACGGAGCGCCGCTATAAGATGTTAGAATGAGGACGAACATTTGCTAGCTAGTAAGCCAGGGGATGTTGCGGTACCTACCGGATAGGGTTTCCGGCGCAGGTAGTGCAGGCGATGATGGTTCGACCGCCAACACAGTGCTGGTGGTTAGAGTCGAGAGTTGGAGGAGCAGATGGAATGGCCATTGTTGAGGTATGAAATGCTTTAATGATGGCGAAAGGGTTTGACGTGCAGGTCCTGTTTGGGTTGATCAAGCTTGACTCGTTCGATGTTTCTGATGAACAGAATGCTTAAGAATAGTTATAGAGCGTTCGAGCATGACCCGTTTCTGTGATTTGAAGTGAACCCCAAGCAACTTGTTTTTCAAGACACAAGCCGTACGGCCGACGAGCGAGTTTTAGGTGGTTTTCGCATCTCAAGTCGTTGCAATCTCCATACCCTATAGGAAGACCTCCCGAGTATTGCCGTGTGAGTTACGTCTTGACATCGACGATGGCATGGTCTGAAAGCTGACAGACCCTCAACGGAGATTTTAATGGGATCTGTGAATTTCATGCTGCCTGCATTGTAAGCGTCAGCCCTGACATGATGCTACTCCAATTTGGATTTTGTGTAACGAAGATTCGGTGAAACACAAATACCTGGAAGCCATAGCGGTTTGATGTCAGGGCCAGACAACACGTGGATCGGCACAGCCTAATGGTAAGGCGAAGGGCTTGAAGGCCAACATGTGCTGGGATGAAGGTTCCTTCAGAGAATGATACAGTCTTTCCTTATCGCAGCACTTCATCATCGCTGTGGCGACATAAAGGGAGTTTGGGGTCTGTCAGAACATGCACCATCCGCGTGTTTACGACGAACGGTCTGCTTAGAGCCCAGATAGGCGTGTCAATCAATTCTGATGCGTCGATAAGACGAACAAACTTGTCTGATTTAGATGCCGATGTCTGCATTTGAGGACAGCAATGAACAATGGTATTGGGACTCCGTACTTGAACGAGAGTGGGGCACAAGTCTTCAATATCTATTGGTGTCAGCTGAGTACAGCATCGGACATGTAGTGCATGGAAAGGAGGTGACCGTCATACAACGCACCACCAGTACTTCACAAAAGTGTTTGAAGTATAACCGGTATTCCCGCACTTCCGAAGACCGCTTATGCTTTAAACACTTTTGAGAAGTGCTGGTGCACCATAGGGGTTTAACATACTAACACCATTGGGCGAGATGGCAGGGTCCAACCGGCGTACATGGAGGGACAGGACGAAAGGACTTGAAGGGAGTACATAGAAATAGAACAATACGCTAAGCTCGGAGTAACGCCGACGCACTTGTACAACTAGCTAACACTGTCCAACTAAGATGATTCTGTTCCAGAATGCATTCTCATGGTCTAGAAACAACCGGCTGCTTGCATGGGCGGTGCTGCGCTAGGAGAGGATGAAGGATTGACGAGAAGGAGGAGATTATATGCTCGCTCAGTGTTCTTTCAGGGATAGGGTGCCCGTAGTTGGCCTAGTCAACTACTTCAGAGACGTTGGTGTTTTCGAGTCACCGGGTACGCATGCGTGTGGTTGCTTCGAGATAACGCAAGGCCCTGTCCCGATACCATTACACAACGGTGCATAGGGAGTGACTCGAAGAGTACTGGTTGTTTGGGTTACAGCATGTCGATGTGCAGGTTACAGAGCTTATAGGCAAACATTGAGGATCCCCTGTATTCCGCAGCCAGTGTCAGCCTCGTTTCTTCTTGATGTCTTTGGCTAACCCTCCGTGAATCTGCCTTTGATGGAGTACAATATCATATTTTCATCGATTAATCAATGTCTTTTAGTACTGATGAGCGTTAGCGACGCGAAAGATCTGTATGGGTCTAGACGGCCCCTGATTGTCGTTGAGTTGGGGTACAAGGAGAGTTAAATCAATCTGCCAGTAACGATCATCCATTTCTAACCATATATGGATTGATGGAAAAGCCAAAGGATAGCGACCGTGGTAGTTTGAACGCGGTCTTGCTCAGGGAACAGCCATAACGATCAATGAAAGAAGCACCTGTTGTCCGTACCCTAGTTCCTATGCTGCACGCTCGTGCGCCAGTCGCCGATGTGCTTCCGATTGACATTGTGGAAATATTGAGAGAAGGAAGCCCAACCTTAGCGCCATATTCCTCGTTCCCGTCCGACTCCAAACACATAGATTCATGAAAAAGATATCAAGGGAAGATGATTCACAGACCGGCCGGATGCCAGGCCTCAGAGGGCTAAGCAGCATTCTGAAACTCGCGTAAAGCCTCTTCACGCACACTCAAGGGGATCGTGGCAAGGAATGCAGCCAAGGCCCCGGCCACACCTACACAAATACCAGAAGCGAACTTTCCAAAGCCACCTATACTAGGTCCAGAAGTCCTCATCTTCTTCCGGGTTGGTTGATCAAAATCCGAAGTTTGAGTGATAGCCGAAGGAAGGCCTACGTCGGGGATTGACGTGACGAACGACTCTTGAGAGAAGGACACTTCGAGATCTGGAACATCTCGAGCCTGTGCGTCAGCAAGCCTAACGTCTTGAATCTTCGTATCATCCAAAAGCGAAGCTTGCGATTGAGTTGAAACAGCCTCCTGAATCTCGCTGTCTGTGCTTATATCATCTGCCTTTCTCTTTAAGTTTCGTGCAATATCAGCATAGGAGTTTACGAGGTCGGAGATGTTAACTTTAGACGATTGCACTTGGTTGATTTTATGCAGGGCCTTCAGATCTCCACAATCCCCAGGGAGTCCATCTGATAAATCATTGGTGATCTCGGGCATGGTCGTGCTAGATCTAAGCTTCGATCCGCCAACAGCTGGCATTTTGAACGATTGGGAGCCACCAACAGAATGGCCCTGAGGCTGCACTGGACTTGGCACTGTACATGGGCGCCACGGCTGCTGCGAGAGATGCGGTAGGCATAGCGGAGAAAGATTGACTTTAGACTTGGAAGCAAAGGGTCCATCTTCGTACCCTATCAACTCCGACTCGGGATCATCAAACGTATACTGCCAGGCAGGTTCTGCGGACATGGAGTTATTCAGCCGTTCTTGGAAAAGTTTCGGTTGTGGAGTGTCTTGCTGTTTTCTAGTGTTTTCCACAGCTGGTACAGTTGAGACATTGGATTGGTCATTGCTAGATGACCATTTTGGCCTTGAGTCGGAAGTGTCTGCTTTCTTAGCGAGTGCTGCGTCAGATGGACTGGGAGGCCGCTGCGACGGTGCCAGGCAACTCTGGGCAATTTCTTGGCTGCCATTGGCGTCGCCACAATAGCTGACACCGGGGGGAGGTGCGATGTTCTCATCAGAAGTGACGTTGAACGTAGCGCGAAGCTTCGGGGCAGCGAAACTTAGAAGACCACTACGCTGGAACGCCCCGTTAGTGAGCATCTGTTCTGGATAATTGTGGCGCTCCATAAGGAAGTCGTCGTCGTTTTCATAATCATCTTCATCATTACTGTCAAAGTCGTCTGTCGTGTCTTCAATCGACCCTTGAGAAATATATTTTGGTGACCTTAACCGAGGGTAGCTGATCCCAGTTCCAGTCATGTCTTGTCCTTTCACGTCATTGTTAGCAACTCCATTGGTGAGAGGAGGTAGCTCATCATAATTCTTAGTGGACATGGATGAATCTATGGTTGTGCGATAATTTGGTGTCGGGTCCGCGAATGATCCAGTAGCAGAAACATTCCCAACAGCTTGCAGGTATGACTGGCTGATGGGTAGAATCTCCGGACCCTCATCGTCGCTGTCGATCTCAAGGAAATTAGCCACGTGCTTTGAAGGGCCTTCAAGATCTATGGGATTGGACTGAGATGTTCCAAGTGTCTCCTCTTTTTGAATTGTTGGATCAGAGACCTTGGCACACTGCCTTGAGTAATCGATCGATTCGTCATCGTCGGAAGAATCCGATCCAAGATCGGACGAGCCCTGTTGTTTCTCGGCTACGTGTTCGGGAGTGGTGACGGCGGAACCCTCGATTATTTCCCCATCATCGTCTGAGTCCGAATCGTCATCTGAAGACGGTACAGAATATGGACGAGGATGTGAATCGATGATTTGCAAGGAAGCCTCCCTTGACTGATCCGAAGCAGAATCAGCCTCTTCCTCGGGGACATGGAACCCACGGCTGTCTTGCTTGAATGGGCTCAAGAATCGCAGTTGTGAGGAAGAACTGAAAATTAATCTTTAGTTTGTTTCACGCCGAGGGACTTCATTTTAGGCCCAGAAGATTGGCTAACTCACGTCCAGGGCTGCCATAAGAGTTTGACACGGAATTCCCGAGCAGGATAGCTGACTACGTGGAGGGGTCAGTGGTGCTAAACAAGGTCGAAGTAATGAACGCTCGATTTCTCAGATATGGACGCTGTCACTCACCTGGTCCAGTCGTAATCTTAACCCCAAATGTAATGACCTCTCCGTTGTTGATTGTGTATTCCACCTTAGGTTGGAGACGGCGAGTCCCAATGAACGTCCCATGGGTAGACCCGTAATCTTGAAGGTATATGCCCTTCAACAGATGTTAGAATAGAGGCTTTAAATTGGGGCTATCCACTCCGTATACTCACGTTACCCCAGAGAGATGGTAGGCTGAACTTCGCATGTCGTCTGGACATGATAGGGCTGTCAAACCAAGCATTATCTTCTGCTGCAGTCAAACCTTTCGCTGCGTTACGCGAAGCTCTGCCTGTGTCGACTTGTTTCGTGTCAAGGTTAAGGGAGAAGACCCTCTCGAATTCATAAGGGGCTCCAACAGGAGTCAATGTAACCACAGCTATGCGTGAGATCGTTAGTAAAAGCTTTTGCATTCTCGGGCTGAGGCACCATGGGACGATTCTAGATCGTGACTTTTTATCCCGTGCAACCTATGTGCCCGAAATTGACTGAGCTTACCTTCGACACCCGCAGGATCCATTATTACCTCTAGGGTGTTCAGAAGAGAAAAGGCTGTTGTTGAACGTCGCGGTGCTTTGCTTGTCGAGTGATAGGGAATGATGTTGAGTGATCAGGTGGGCAACTCTCAGCCTCGATTTGACTCGGTCAGCCAAGCGATATGACAGGACCGACAGTCTATTTGGCGAATGACAGGAAAAGAGGGTAGAAGACGGGCTTCTAATATCTACAGACCATAGGCTGCAACGACGGTATTGGACAAGTACATTCGCCAACGAGAAACTGTTGATGTTTGTAGACAGTCAGATAGGTAGGAGGTGAAGATGGAAGTGATGGGTCCAGAGCCTGGGCTCAGAAGGCAGCACAGCGCAGGCAAAGGTCACTTCAGTTTAAGCTACTCTACCCCTCCATGATCCGCTTATCGAATCATCGATAAGTCTTGATCCACCAATCACATGTGCCAGGTCTTCAGCATCACATCATGAGCATATCACTTTCACCATCACCACTGTTGGGAGTCGATCTATTTACGATGAAATGTCAAGATGCTTATAGTGCTGAAATACCGTACTTATCGAGATAGAGATTAATGTTCCGAGTAAAGAGGAGAATTGCGTGTTTCCAGCGCATCCTTGCGTCTTATGACTCCTCAGTGGACTGCCTAAGGTACCTGCACGTAGCCTAGGGCATTGCGTCCAAACCCCCCTGCAGTTCCTGTTCCAAACCCATATTCTGGAAATGCTGTGGTGGAGCAGCCTCTTGAGGTCTTGGGTCCTCATGGGACCACTGGGCGGCGTTATCAGGTATTGGTACGTTGCCTTGACTCTGGCCTGGTTGGCTACCCATGTGCGCCTGTGGTTGTTGCACACGGACATGTTGTCTGAAGCGTCGCACCTCGGCAAGGATCATCTCCCTCATTTTAGGAACATCTTCGACCACTTCGAAGTGGAAATCGAACGTCGTGGGGCAATCAGGTTCGTCGGATGCATCATGCCAGATGTGCAGATAATTGTGTTCGAGCGCCTGCTCGACAGAGATTCGGGAGGATGGATCGAATGCAAGCATTTTGTCCAGGAGATCAAGAGCATCCGGGTTCGCGTTGGAGAAGAGCTTCTGGAACGGGACTTTCGGCATAAATTGTAGGTTCCGCACGTATTCTTGGGCTCGAGGGGACCCTATGCGTGACAGAGTCTCCTCGTTTGGCGTTCCAAGGTAGTGAAGAATTTGATTGAGCTGGTCGACATAGTCACGACCTTTGAAGAATGGTCTTCCGCCAAGTAACTCGGCGAGAATGCAACCAATAGACCACACATCAACTAAAAATGTGAGCTTATATGCTGAGCTAGGCACCAAGGGCCACTCACTTGCTTTAGTATAACTTTGAAAGCTCAACATAATCTCTGGCGCACGGTACCATCTGGTTGCGACATACTCGGTCATGTATCCCGCGTTCTCCTCGGGATCCATTGAGAATCCTCGTGCCAGGCCGAAATCACATATTTTAAGCTCACAGTCGGCGTTAACCAAGAGATTTCCTGGTTTGAGATCCCGATGCAAGACATTGGCAGAGTGTATGTATTTGAGCCCACACAAAATTTGGTAGATGAAGGATTGAAAGTGTGCGTCAGTAAGAGGCTGGCCAGACCTAATTATGGCTGCCAAGTCGCATTCCATAAGCTCTAGCTCGAATTAGCATTATGACATTTCACCCAACCTGGAGCTCGCCGCACCTTCATATAAATACGTCTCGTTAAAGTTATCTGGTCTCGGAATATCCATGTCGTAAAGGCACGTGATCTATCACAGTCATCAGCAAGGTGTAGACCTGTATCGCCCGGCCTGTCGCCGTGGCAATGAAAGAATGGTGCATACGTTGCGGTGACCTCGGAAGTGCTGCAGGAGCTTGATCTCCCGCAGGGCCCTCTTGGCTAAGATCTTCTTACTAAAGACATTGGTGACCTTCTTAATCGCAACCCCTTCGCCAGTCTGGTTATTCGTAGCCGCACTGCAAATGCACAGATTAGCCGGTGCTCTCAACTCATGACGGTTGTCCAGTAGCCTAGAATGCGAGCGAGCCTTCCCGTAACAAAGCAAGGAACTCACCAAACGATCCCATAAGCCCCCTGGCCTAGCTCTTTTGTGACATTGTAACGCTCGTCGACGATGAAGTCTTGATTGAACACCTTGAAGACTTTACGGCCCTGGAGATCTGCCATGTTGTGCCAGTTCGATATGGAGGTTTATAAGATTGGCGACGTAAGACTTTCCAGAAGGCAGGAGCAAACCAACAACTAGAAGGGTTCTTACCCGCGCAAATTGTCACACAAAGGACAAGCGAAATTTGTCTTCCGGTTCAATGGATTTTATCCAGTCTCTGAGGAGGCGCGGCAAGGGTTTTGAGGTGTCCGCCCCTTTGTATGTGAAATGTAAGGGCTGAGATCTGGTTCTAGCAGTAAGCACTGATACCGTGGGCTGACGACGAGCGGTTGTCCATCACATCCAGGTGGGGATTGCAGAAGGCCAATCATGTGCAGACGACAGGGGTATCAGCCTGGCAAGGCGTCGTGGGCGTGAAGTCTTGGGACCGGCTCAGGTTGCGGCCCTCGGGCCGTAATCACGCCACCGTAAAATACTTACTTTACCTTACATTAGAGTACCGTACCATTCAACCTTTTCAAACTTTTCACATCTCTCACCATCTTACTTCTAACCGTTAACTTCGCTTTGAGACATCTTACTTACTCTTCATGATTTCAAATCCTTTTGCCAACTTTCTCACAATAGTATGTACATATGCACCTTGACCGACATTCTGGGAACGCATTGCATACCAACCCTTCTGCACTCATCGAAGCTTAGTTTCAACGAAAGAAAGATATGATGAGCTCCTGGCGAGAGCTCATGGCGAAAGGCCTATACTCTCGCTATTGCCTTTGTTCTAAAAATCACTGATAACCATAATTTGACTAACGTCACTTACTCAACGAAGCAAAGCTCAGTCTAGAAACCTTCACGAAAGGTTAGCCCAGGGGATTTCCAACCCCATGCCTTGAGCAACTCCCAATCCTAGTTGCAAAATTTCAAGGCCATCATCCGTGGTGCCTTGCAGGTCTTGATACATCCTCGCTGCCAGCGTATAATCAAAATCGTTCAGCAACAGATTGGAAGAGCCAATGATGCGTTCTGGGTGCGAGGCATCGTCCAAGCGGAGGCTTTCTGCCACCCCGAATTCCAGCAGAAACTTGACGATGAAGGCGACAATCGTTCCATCGATCCATTGATCCAGATCATCACTCTGGAGAGGATGATAGGTGACAACTTGGGTATACATTGGTATCCATTCCATTGCAAGTGTTTCGAAATCGACGCTCCTTGCAATTCTGTCGATTACAAAGGATATAATCTTGGTAGTCACAGACCTGATATTGGCGGGCTGACCTTGGAAAATTCGGAGTAGCTTTCTCACAACATTGCTTATGGGCATCTGTTGCGGGACTCCCTCTCGGAAAAGTGCGCTGGCCTCCCATCTCATTTGCCACAAAGTAAGCAGTCCTTGCCGTTCGTTCTTGGCCATCGACGCAGGAATGGCGAATGTCCCGTACATGGCATGTACCTCATCATCTAGATGCTCGTTCAACAATTCGAGAAGGGCAATCTGTTTCCACACGCTTTCTTTCCCATACTTTTCTATCCGCTCATTTATTTTCTGTACGCCTTGGCCCTTAGCTAGTTCTAGGTTTCTAAGCGATCGTTCTGCATTGAGGAGATTTCGGTCAAGCTCCGAGGGTTTTTCTGACCCCACACTTCCAACCTTGTCGAATAACCCGGTGAAATCGGAAAATTGCTCCTCCTGTATCCCTCTTAGAATGGCCTGTTTGTTTCTGCTCCATACATATGCTGCTACCGGGTCGCTTTTGATTAAGCTTCGGAGATCGTCCGGCTTGGTATGGCGCATCACCTGGATAATAACGTCGGGAGGCAATTGCTCGTAGTACATAAACTCGACTTTGATTGCCTGCAGCCGTCGGAGCTGCGCCTTTCGCTTAGGCGTAACCAAAAACATGTCCCGAACGTCTAGCTCTGGCTCTGAATCATCCGATGTCTCGTCTGATATATTTTCGTCCGACTCATCCATGAAAGTCTCCTGTCCCGGGAGATAGCAAACTGGGTCAGACTCCGATCTGTCCTCGTCAGAAGACTCTATGATATGTGGGTCTTCCTCCATCCTCATCATGTCTGCTTTGTCCTTTGGGAAGTCATAGAGCTCTTTGGAATCATGCTCCATTGCGACGGTCAATCTGGTTCAGGAACTCTGTAAGCAGAAAACTTGCCCGTCAAAGCTCGATGTGGTTGCTCGTTGTTGTAAAGGTACAATATGGATTATAGTGATGCAGAGCGATGGGCAAGTTAATTCTAACACGCTTTGAAGCTTGTGGTCAGAGAGACGTCGTTATCTTATACTGTTGGATCCTATAATCAGGAATATGTGTTCTATATTCATTGATCTTTATCTACGTTTCAGAGGGAGCGTGGCTATCCACCTCATAAAGGATGTGTTAGAATAATTGCTCACGCTACCAGTCGAACGGGGATGCGAACTTCGTGATATCCCGACTAATTAGGTTTAGTGGCCAAGATTTAGTTCTCAAGCGTGCTAATTACAGGGTCCTTTCTACAACTAGGTAAGAAACTATAGACTTCATCAGGCATGAAATGCAATGAGTCACCGCAAGCAGCTAACGCCACCAGAGGAAAATGTGTATGGTTGTCGGCCATTTGAGCAAAATCTACCATCACTGGGAGGCATTCCTTCAAGGAATGACATTTCATAAGGTGGCTGGTCCTAGTGCGACCATCTAAAGAAATAAGTTCTTGCAGTCTCTCCTATTCTGAACCTTTAGTCTTCGTTGCGAATAGCTGAAAACTTGTGTGAATCATCGGAGTGATAGCTCAGACGGAAGTAGACAGTGCCGAGCGTGAAGAGCTCCTGCCATCTGTTGTTTGTACGGATTTTGGTGAGCAACATCACAAGCTCATCCTCAATGATTTCTTTTCTTCGTTCCACTGGCTTCTCCACGCTCCGCTACAGACCAGTAGACTGCTTGAATGCAATCTTCAACAATTACTTCATTGATTCCCCGTCGCGCGACATCATCATGTGCAGTGCTACCTATCTTCCATTCTCCCCTTGACCTACAAAGATCTATTCCCAACCCGATGCAAAATCTTCATACCCACCTCCGAATCAACCCCCTACCACCATCCCCTCTACTCCACCACCTTTCAACCTCTCCTTCAGAACAGATTCACATGTTATAGTAGAGGCTGGAATTTTCGCTCATAACTCACCGGCTCCAAAGATCATAATGATCACATCCAGACACCATAAGCAATTCCCCTTTCCCCACCCCTTCACACCTTTTCCGCCTTCCACCCTCAGGACATCCACTCCACCCCGCTCTCATTGATCCTCCCCATTCTCGCACCCAACACCCTCCCCATCCAAATATCACACTCTCTTCCCAAATACCCCTTACAACCGTCCTCCCCAACGAACCCAACTCCACCAGTCCCCCTGTGGTAACCGAGAACACACCAACATAAAACCCAGCGCCTTTGGCACGGATTGCTGGGAGGGGGGTTTGCCTGCCAAGCCCTCAAGATCTTTTCTTTCCGTTGAGAAGGGCGCGGTTTCGAACATATCAGAAGGGCGGGTTTGCTCTCGTGCCCATGGTTCCCGCTCACAATGCCTTCTCCAAGATAAGCGCTGTATGCTGGGGTTGGATGGGCGTGTGTAGTAATGATCCGGTTTCTTTTCCTAAGTGGGGGGTAGTTGGTTAGTCTGTGATGTTTCTTGGGGTAGCATATGGGGCTTGAGAAGTGACATGTGTGTGGGCTGTTGGTGGTTATGGCCACATCTTCCTCCTTTTCTGAGCAGGACTGCATTTCTGTTAACTTCTTGGGAAGGATGCTAGCAGAGGGTGGTGGAACAAGGGTCGTGGTTAGACGTAGGTAGTGTATTGAGGAAGGTCGTTGTTGGGTAGTTTGGTTGGTGGTTGGTGATTGATGTGGGGGGCTATATTTAATGTTGTCAGAATCAAGTTAAAAGACCGGTTATTTCACGAATAATTGGGATTGCAGTGCTACATTTTCGAGGTGCAAGAGAATTAAATCAGATATCTCCAATCTCAACGGTAAAATCTAGCTCAACCGACGACGCCCTTCAATGCCCAAGACTTGCGTTTCGGGATTCCTCAACCCTCGCCCGTAATCGCTTCTTTATTTCCCGCTTGACGCCTAGGTTTACTCCTAGACGCGAGCGACGTACTACCAACCCCACCGACCTTGTTCTCCTTCTCTGGGCTAGCGCTGTTCATCTGCTGATGTGGGGTGCTGTAACCATTCTCTCCCTTCGAGGCCAAGGCCTGATCATATGGTTGAAGCGCTTGCTCTTGCTGCTGCTGGACCTGAAGCGCTTGTGCCGCCTTCTTCTTCTTTCTGTTGTTCAGATCCCCTATGATTCCCACAATGTATCTCTTCGCTCGGTCTTTGAGTTCGTGCGGCTCGTTACTTTGCTTTATTGTTTCCAGGAGCACTCGGCATTGCGTTACTGAACTTAGATGTGGGCAGATTCTCTGGTATCGGGATGCGAAATGCGCTAAGCCACATAGTGCGCAATGCTCGTTCCCAGCAAGCTTGAGCGGGCAAAATCCCTTTGCATGAACCTTGCTGCATGCCACGCAGGGCTCTTGAATGAATCTGTGAAGACTGTATCCATCGGCAGGCATAGTATTCCCTGGAGGGGACGCACTTCCGTCAAGTCCACTGGGTTGTTCCACCTGGACTTGCGCACGTTTGAATCCTGGCACTGTCAAGATAAAACTTAGTCAACTGGATTGATCAAGGGGATAAGTGAACGACGAGTTTACGCCGGCACTTCGTACCTTTGCCATTTGAAGGAGAATCCTCTGACCCAAGAACGCCACGCGAAGGACGCTGTGTGTGAGAGGGATGTAACTCTTCTACATCAACCTGTTCCTCAATCGCTTCTGCGCCACTGTCATCGCCATCGCTCTCGCCGCCGCGTGCTTGAAAGTCTGTGTCGCTGTCAGATGCATATCGGCGTGAGCCATTCTTCTGAGGGGAGTCGTTAGGAAGACCGCGTAACGTCTGCTTTGTGTAATCGACAGTCTATAGAGCGTTAGAACGTCCCGCTTGCATGACAGGATCAAACCCACTTGGCGTGCACGCTTCCCTCTACCCAGCGCTTCCATTTTTGCAGCAGCCTCTACTGCCACTTCGTGCTCACGTTCCATGAGAATCTTATCCCAAACAGAAAGATCAGGTATTGATCCGTCGTTTTCTGAAACAGTCTCTAGCGAATCCTCCATCAGGCCCTTGTCGTTGGCCCACACACGCGCAAAACTGAATTGCGATTCCGCAGAATTGTCTTGACCTGTCTGAGTATCCTCGATCTGACTTCTATCCAGAAGTTTGTCGACCGATGTAGAGTCGTACCGAATGTTCTGAGTATCGTCGTCCTTAAACAAGGCTGCAGTACCATGACGTAGGATAGACTCGAGATCCATACCAGCATCATCTTCCGCGTCCATCTGTTCGATTAAAACATGGTCGAGAGCCATCTTCTTCTTTCCGATCTGCATGATCTTCTCTTCTACCGTGGCACGCGTGGTTAGTTGAAATACAAGCACCTTCTTCTTCTGGCCAATCCGATGAGCGCGAGACAAAGCCTGAATGTCTTGATGCGGATTGAAATCTGGATCCAAGATAATTACCGTATCAGCAGTGGCAAGATTGATTCCAACGCCACCTGCACGAGTAGATAACAGGAAAGCGAAAAGGTTCGACTCCGGTGCGTTGAACTCGTCAATACGCTTTTGCTTCTGTAGAGAACTCACGTTCCCATCGAGACGCTGGTAATATAGCCCAAGTCCATCAAGGAAATCTTCGATCATATCGAGCATGTCCAAGAACTGACTGAAGATGAGAACACGATGGCCACGTTCTTGAAGTTTTGGTAGCATGATCTCAAGTAGCTGTAGCTTTGATGACGCTTCCACAAGGTTACGATGAGAAACTGCAGCATTTGAGCTTCTCTCTTCGATTGCTCTACTGTACACGAAAGGGTGACAAAGGCATTTTCGAAGCTGCATAAGAATGTTGTTAAGACTGGCGCGCTCATTTGCTTTGAGCGCCCTCTGACTACCTCCGAATATTGACTTAATCAGCTCTGGGCTTTTTGCAAGTATCGACTTGTACAGCTTCTTTTGAATAACAGTCATTGTTACTGGGACGATAATTTGTGCCATGGGAGGTAGAAATGTAAGTACTTGAGCTTTGGTTCGACGCAAGAAGAATGGTCGCAGAAGATCGTGAAGCTTTGACACGTTGTCCTTCGTCAGTGTTGTATACTCGTCTTCCATAGCTTGCGCGTTAATCGAATTGTCAAGGAATTGTAGAAGATTGAAGAGTTCTCGCGGGTTGTTTTGTAATGGTGTTCCAGTCAGCAGTACTATGAACGGAGCTTGAAGTGCGCTGAGTGCCCCATAGAGTATGTTCTTGTCATTCTTAAGCCTCTGACCTTCATCAACCACAAGCCCGGCCCAGGATATACCACGAAAGACCTTCCGGAACTCGTCGTCCTGGGCTGCATCGTAGGAAGTAACGACAACGTGACATCTCAGGTCCTTGGCGCCTCCTGGAAAGAGCTCATGTTTCAGAGCCAACTTGCGTGCTTCCGAAGACCCATAGTACATCACGACTCGCAACGAAGGCGCCCATTGTTTGATCTCGCGCCTCCAATTCGGGCAGGTTGAATTTGGAACAACGATGAGAAAGGGCCAGCAACCGTGTAAATGTTTGAGAGAAACGAGGAACGCAATGACCTGAATTGTTTTACCAAGCCCCATTTCGTCAGCGAGAAGAGCATTTTGGCGCTTGTGCCATTGATAGTAGAGCCAATTCAAGCCATCAAGTTGATATTCCATGAGCTTGCCGCCTGTCAAAGCCTCAGGCTGCTGCTTCATCATAATCTTCTGCTCAAAGTTTTGGGTTCTGGTCTTCTTCAGATGTGCATTCAAACTTTGTTGTATGGGCAGATGGATATATTTTCCACGGACCCAGTCTTCGTAGGCCGACTTAAAGTCACCCCATCGATCGGTGTCTTCTGGATCTGGTGGCTCTTCCCATACCACATCTTCATACCCAAGGCCTTTGAACTTCATCAAGGCCTGCTTGACCTCCCGAATGCGAGCTAGGTCGACTTTCTCAGCCTGCACCTTGACGAGGTTTGTATACTTGACATCGAAAACAATATCGACACGTAAATACTCCTCGGGTATGGCGTCTTCGGTTCTCATTTTTGGCAGATTGTTCTGATTGCCACGCCTGGTAAAGGCCTTCCTCATTGAGCCAGATGTAACTCCCCAGACCCAGGGACCTGGCATCCACGTAGACCTGAAGTATGACATCTGCTTCCACTTGATCAAATATTCCTTTGAGTTTTCCCCGTTCAGCTCCGTGGTGGTGCCAGGTACATAGGTTTCTTCGTTGATAGGCCGCCAAGCAATCAAGGCTTCTACTGTTGCAGGCGCCATTACGCACTCGTGACATGACCAGTACTCACAATACTCACGGAAACGTTCACTCGCCAGCTGCTCGTCGTCTGCACCTTCCAGAGGAGCATCGTTCTCTTTCGGTGGCAGGTGGTGCATATGGAAGGCACGATAGCAGACGATACAGCGAAAGAGAAGATTGTGGGCGTTATTGATCAACTGAGGAGACACTTTAGTAGTAGGGTCCTCGCCATCATTGTCCTCCCTATCTTTCTGTTCTTGTATAGTACTCTTGCGGTCGCGGAAAGGCTGCGTGGAGTTGCCAATCTCTCCGCACATCGAACACGCACCTTGGTTAGGGGCAATGGGATCCTTTCTCTTTACCGCTTCAATACAACGCCTGCATTGAAGAACGAAGTCGCTGTCGCCTACTTTGGTCACAAGATGATCTCTGCCATTTCTCGGCCCGAGGCACTTTTGATGATACGATAGTGTACAGCCTTGACAAAATACCAGGTCACCCTTCTCCATATGGTCCCCAAATTTCTCACAGGCGTCGCATGATTGGTTGTGCCGAAGGCGGAATTCGTTGTCCTTAGGGATTCCCTTGTAGATTTCTCTGGCGCCAACAGCCTTGGGAAATTCTGTGATGGAGATGTTGTCCGGGATGTCGTCCTCGCCCAGCTCTCGCATGTCCAATGGTGCTTTCTTTGACCTTTCAGACCGTCGTGTGCCTTCAACACGTGGTACATCGTGCTTTTGAGGTCTCCGAATTAAAATCCGAGTCTTCCGTGAGCCCGCGTTTCGAGATAAAGCTCGTTTGCGTTTACCAAGATACGATCGACTGTCATCACTTTCTTCAATGTCGGACTCGTCGATGGGAGCAGCCTCCCTGTAGTTTATGCTCTTATTGCCGGCTTGACGTGTCGCTCGGGTGCCCCGAGACCGTCCAGCTGGCCGCCGATGCTGGGGTGCTCCTGAGGTATCACTACTTGACTCTTGGGAAGTTGCACGTGACCGAGACGAAAGTGAGCTCGACTTGTGCAGACGGCCGCGCTTGGGGGCACTCAACAAACCTCTTCTACGACCGATTGAGGGTTTTGTGGCGGCCAGTTCGTCATCAGATGAGGAGTCCATCTTGATGAGGTCGACCAGTCTTTTTGACCGTCTGAGCTCGTTACCCGTGGACATGATTGAAAAGTTGACTGAACCCGACCCATTTGATCCGTTGCGTGAAGGGTTATTAAACCGCTCTAAAGAGCAAGCACCATTCCGAAGCTTGACGAGGCTGTTGTATGTCACCTAGATAGGATGCTGTACTTAGTCAATTGTTAAGGTTACGTGCATTTGCCAGAATGATACTATGAGGTAAGGTGAAAGAGTAAAATTGGATAAGGTAAGATTAATTCAGGCTTTGACATAGGGTTGTGTCCAGGAAGCACTTCACTCACCTTTAGCTTACAGCCATCCTGTAGCTTCACAAGATACTGAAGGTCTTCCCCGTCATCATATTCCTCTAGAACTTTCACGACAGGAGCTTCGTTGTAGGATTGATACTCCCATCGTCGTTCAACAGGAGGTACACTGATGGCTATGCCGGCATTTCCACCGCGTTCGTTGATGGCAGTTTCTTCTGTAACTGTGATAGGCGCCACGGGACTCCCCTCAGACACGAACAATGGAGAGTAAGGTGCTTCAAGATTCCCCTTATCACTTGTGTCATCCTGCCCGCCATTTCCTCCAATAGGGGTAGCGCTTGTCTCTGAAGCTGTTGGCATATTTATAACGTCTATTTCAAATTCTGGCTCTTGCATTGGCGCCGCTTGCCTTGGTTAACTTGCTTTCCGTGCCATGCTATGCCGGATTCAATATTTTTATCTTGAAATGTCTTCTTGGTAGCCGGAAGAGAACATATAATGTGTGAAGCTAACTTCACTGGACTGGAGTTAAGTATTGAGCATCTACCGCGCACAGGGCAATTGAGAATTTGGGGTGACCCGTTGGTTCTATATTCAACGCTACAGAGTAATTCTTTATCAGCCATTGTGACCAAGATAGGAATCAAGTTGAAATGTTGTACATAAATACGCACTCTCAGCAACCTCGAGATTCGGCCCGTGTTCGAGTAGATAGAAGCACTTTAGGCTCTGTAATGGTGCTTTGGCAGGCTTCAACTTCATAATGTCTTACGAAACGCGGAAAAGAGAGGTTGACGCGTAGCTTGCAGGGGTGTCACTAGCGGTCAGTGCTAAACGCGTGACCCCTGCATATTCAGAAAGTTGAAGTTTCAAACGCTCTAATTTCTTAGGTATCAACAACTGTACTGAATGTGATGCTGAGAACTCCCAGACTTGCGGGCCAAGCATTTTTCTGTGGCAACTATCTCTCTCACTTGCATAGTACGAGACTTCGATTTGCTTTGCGGCCAGTCTCCACGAATTCAGCTATCCATAGAGGTATCCGGAAGTCAACTCGTGCTGTGGGAAGAGATGGTCCTCGATCTCGATATGACGGGGCTAGGGAGACGGCGCCGTCGGGAGAGCAGGGCTTTCTTAGCGCTAGACCTCGTAGGCCCAATCATCAGCAGCAACAGGATGTTGATGATATGAGGGAGTCGGAAAGCAGTAGGGAAGGAAGGTTGACGCCACGACAGCAGAAATATTTGCGAGGAGGGAGAGAGGAACCGGCACCACCGCTCAGGCAGAACCCACGGCCTCGGTTCTCAAGCGAACAGTTCAAGAGGGGAGGCGCATACAAAAACTCCACACTACCTACAAATGTGAGCGGGCGAGATAGATCATCTTATGGAGATCCTACACGTGCTGTAGGCTATCAAGCAGAACGACCACGCTTTGGTAGTCGGTATGGAGCTCTCGGATCATCATCTAATGCCCATCGTCCGTCTGGCTTGCCTAATCGAGCAGCTCGGCGTGCCTCCATCTATGGTCATGATGAAAATCCACCTCCTGACTACAAACCCCCCAGGCATCGTGGAAATGAATATGATAGAGCTTCTGTGGGGCCTCCGAGGTCTCGGACTTCTTTTGCACCGCAGCGATCTGCTGATACGGACGACCCCGTTTCACGGCTGGGAATCCACGTACCAAATGATATAGAAAGCCGCGCTACTGATGTTCAAAACGATTCCTCAAGATTTAGCGGACGAAAAAGTTCATTTTATAACGCAGGGGATTCGGCTTCGAGAAGCTATCGCCCACAGTCAGCAGAACGAGAGGATCGGTCGTATAGGGGAGAACGCGAAGAACATCAAGACCTTGTAAGAGATTCTCTGCGTTCTTCTGATAGCAGACCGTCTTACGCCGCTGCGCGCGGACCTCCCAGGGATTTTAGCATAGATCCAGTCCAATCTAACAAGGATAGAGAGCGGCCCGGGTGGAAGGTGAGGGCCCCCTTGAGTATACCGTACACCACGCCAGCATCAGAGTTCCTGTATGGTACATCTGTCATCACTGCTGCTCTGAAGTCCGACCGCAGAAAGATGTACAAATTGTATCTTTACGATGGGGAAAACAGGGAGAATGCGGCACAGGATATGACCATCAGGAAACTGGCGCTCTCTCGGGGTGTCGAGGTCTCTAGAGTTCAAGGAGACTGGTTACGATTGATGGACAAGATGAGTGCGGGCAGGCCGCATAACGGCTATATACTCGAAGCTTCCCCACTGCCAAAACTACCAGTTTTGGCTTTTAAGCCGGTATCGAAGCAGCAAGCGCCATTTCACATTGTTGTGGACCATCAATCACGTGAGGAAGAAGCAATTAACGGAATAGAGCCCAAGGTCAAATATCAGGTCGGATTCTCCAGGTTTCCATTCGTGTTGCTGCTGGATGGAATTCTCGATCCTGGAAACCTTGGAGCGATCATGCGTACTGCTTATTTTCTTGGGATCGATGCGGTTGCAATATCAAACCGCAACAGCGCCCCTTTCACCCCTGTCACGCTGAAAGCTTCCGCAGGAGCTTCGGAAAGTCTGCCCCTCATGTCCATCAGCCAGCCTGGTAATTTTATCGATGAGTGCCAGGACAACGGCTGGAAATTCTACGCCGCAGTCGCTCCCGGAAGCACCCTGTCTGCAAGTGCGCCTGTCCGAAAACCTTACTTCTCCACTTCGACACTAGGATGCCCTGCCAGAGATCATCCTTGTGTCTTAATCCTGGGCGGCGAAGGCGAGGGGCTCCGCTGGAACATTCAGAAGAAGGCAGATTATGTTATCGGTATAGAAGGTCAGCGAGCTGGTCAGGGAGGCGTGGATAGTTTGAACGTTAGCGTGGCTGCTGGGCTGCTCTGTGAAGCATTCATGAGAAGGCCGGCACGAAACACTCGTAACGTCTTCGAACCGCATCGTGACAGTGATTCAACTAACCCTGTGCACAAAGTTGTTGAGGACAGCACCAGCATATTGGTTGATGCTACGTTTGACAGTGATAGTTCAAGCAGAGATGATCATGATTCAGTTGTCAACGATTTAAGTAGCAACATCACCACTCAAGATGTTTCTTCCCGCAATAGCCAAGGGAACGTTGGCGCACACAGTGAGAATCGTCTGTTCTAGGTCTTCGTTGTCTATGGTCAGATACTCTATATCATAGTCGATCAGTAGTGTATAATTAGGTGTATCAATGTTCTTTACATTGCTGATGAACGAGCAAGCTGACATCGCATCCTAAATTAACAATCTTTAATAAAGTGGTATGCTTAAGATATCTTCTTAAAATCTTTCAACACACGCGCAGATTGAAAATTCTTCTCAAGACACTCGCGCACATCATGCAAGATATGAGATCATCTCTCATTCATCTTTCAATTGAGAAATGTCATTCATCAATAGTCAAAACGAATACATGCAAATATTGAATAGTTGATGAATTCTTTCTAGTTCGCTCTCGGGTAGCTTAAAACTTTCGATTTCTTCGCATCTCACATACACATCTGCGATACACAGCTTTGCGACATGCATGATGCGCCATCGCAATACATTGGTATATATCATCTTCTATAAAACAGTCTGGGACTGCTAATCGTGTGGTGTCAAAGCATGTCTCGAGATGGTAATGGTTTTCTTTCTACCTAACGGCCGCTTGGCTCGACTGGTCGTCGAAAAGACCACCACACGGGAACACTAAAAGGAGCACCTGACAAGTCACATTGTGGAGTGGATCATCGATCTGTACTCAGCAGCAACGAGAAATCGCGCCGAGATTAAAGTGTCAATAAACTAGCAAACAATGATGTGGAAACCAACAGTCTAGATGGAGATGCTACTACCGGAAGAAAATCACGAGAAATTTTAACTCTCTAAGGAAGTTATAGCGACATAGTCAGTTGGCTCTATCGAATTGCGAACGGTGTAATTGGAAATACCCTGGCTAGAAGACATCCCGTTGAAAAAGTAAGGCTTGACAAACGGGGAAGCACAAATATAAAAAGTGCCATACTCAACGGAAGAAGCAGATTGCAAAGCAACTAGAAACATCAACAAGTCATGCGGTCTATGGGACTCACACTTACCGATACTTCCATCTAAAGATCTTGATACACACTGACATCTTGATGGGCATATCAGAATATCATATTGCTGGCTATGAACTTCTTCCTGACTGCCATTTGGAAGCGCAAGAGCAAAATGTCGTGATCGTTTTGCCCATTACTTCGAGCAGCCGATGCCGTCATGCTCTTATAACCCCGTCCCCGATAGCTATACCCGGTTGTTATGCCCTACGTCCTTTCAGCTTTGCGTGCAGAAGGAGCGAATATATACAAATCCTGACAGTTGAGGGACAGGTTAATAATGCAAAAGTTTGCCATTCAAGAACTCCAGAATTTCCTCTTGTACGGATCGTTTATTCCAGAATATAGGGGCAATATATACATAAGGCTTGAAGCTCAGAGAACCTGGAAGCCATGATGCCTGGTGTCGTCGTCACGGTCGCTTGCCGGGATGGGCAGAATGCAAGCCCTACAGGAACTGCAGATTGCCGTCTTGCAGATCCTGCATCACCACAATTCAAGCCAACCGCCTTCTACTGACGAATTCTGAAGTCTCCTCATTCAAACTCATTGTTGTCTTGTGTCAAACAGCATAATGTTTGACCACTGCTTGGGCTGTGAGTCCTACCACATCCAGAGTGACGCAGATGTCCAAGGATGTGTTAAACTTTGTGACTCATTCACTCTGTCAGTCTGGTCACTTTTCCGAATTATCTTTCATGGTGAATCCGGATTCTTTGTGCCGTACGTAGTGAATTCTTTAATTCTGTTCATTAAGGGGGTACTTATATCTCTCACACACCTAACCAATTCCTTCTTTTACAACCTCAAAGCAGCAGCTTTCCGTTTCGGACATTTACCTTACTACGGTTGTTTCCTACAAATATATCTAGTCAAGCTATCATCAAACCTACAAAGCCCAACTTTCAACAGCAAACCAAGTCTCAAAGGCCCAGGCTAGGTAAGTCCCAAATTTCACAATCGATACTTGCGGACTTCTGTTATAGCATAGCCACAGAGGAACTGGTGTTACGGTTATTCACTGAAAAGTAAAGAGCTATTGACATACATCATCACTTCAACTGAGGCTTGGTCTCCAACAATTTTCAACACACATCATACAACTTTTATTCTACCAACTATTCCAACATTACGTCTTACAAGTATAGCATACCAGAAGCTGGTAACTGACTACTGGACAGCAAAAATCTCCCTGTTTTTAGTAATCCCTGCCTGATCTGCCGCAATGTCGGACTCCCCTCGTCCTCTTTACTTCATCTCCCGCGGAAATGGTATCTTGACGCCGCTTATAGCAGCAGATGAGCTGCCTCAATTCCTTAAGATTGTTGGCGTTCCTGCGACCATTGCTATGGCTGAGACTGCTAATATGGTATGTCTTGGGGAGAGATACCATAGTGGCAATTTTTACGCCGTTCAGCTCACGGGAAGCTCCCCTATCGACTCTTTGGAGAAGCTATCCGCAAAAGCCACTGGTGTTGAGGCCACTCTACGTCCTGCTGCAAATCACCCACCTATGGGGCGCTTTCATACACCAGGCGGTGAGATGCTTGCAGGAAAGATAGGTATCTCAGGGCCAAATGATATCGAGAACTGGCGTCAAGGCGTCCAAACAGTCAACAACACTCAAGTATATATTTTTCATTTACTTCCCAAAGAAAGAATCTTTTGTGCTAAGAATTACAAGGCTGTCATAGACTCGGTAGTCGCTGCGAACGAGCAGCATATTGCTCCGGGCCAAGAGCGATCCCCACCTGCGCCCACCGCCACCTCACCGCCTCGCACCCAAGCCACCGCTGCCTCCGGTATATACGGCAAGAAGATCTATTGCACCTACTACCTCAAGACTGGCGACTGTCACTATCAGCAGCAAGGCTGCCTCTACAAGCACGAAATGCCGGACCAGAAGACGCTGAATGACATTGGTATCCGGACGAGGCCAGACTGGCATATAAAGCAGTATGGATATAATTGGCAACCGGAGAAACCAGCTGCGATCGAGCAATCATGGAGAGCTCCGATTGAACGAGAAGCATCTTTGAACCAGCAGGTTCGAAAAGCTCCCTCTAGGGTACCGAATGGCTTTGGTCAGCATAGCCATGGTCATGGCCAAACCTATAATCAGCCACAGCAGCGCTTCCTGCCCCTTACTGGCCAGCAAAAAAACTTCCCAGCTGCTTGCTCTCCAGGCTACCATTCCAGTAATCTTGCTGCGCAGCACTCTCCTTTCCCTGCTCCATATTCGCCTTCGTCACATCCTACGTATACGCCTTCGCCTACTAATATTGCCAATACATACATGGCACCCACCAATACTGCTGCCGCCGCCCCCACCGCAGCCAATATGTATATAGCGCCACCAAACACTCCCTCCGCTATCGCTAATCTAGCTGCTGCCAAAATGCAGCAACCCCTGCCCCTAACCTCCGAACCCTCGAAACCTCACATTCCCTCCACCGCTCAACATCTCGCTCGTCTCGAAATCAACGAAGCGCCAAAAATAGCGCGTTCGGTTGATAGGATCAAGCCTCTCACACCGTCGCCTCCGTCCGTGTCGCCAACCAAGGGTTCGGATTCGGAGTCTGTAGCCTACGTGGCCAAATCAGACAGTACGGCACAGTCCAGCACCGCTGAATCTTTCACCGCATCCGCTAGCCCCAGCACCTTGGTCAATACCGAGAAGCCAAAATGCGTCAAGCCCGCAAGCCCGAACCCCATGCACCGCCGCTTCTTCATCGCACCCGGCGAATCGCCATTTGTGCAGAACCCAAAAGAAGAGAAGCCGAGGCGCCATGTTAGCGATGACTGGATGGCGAAGGAAAAACTAGCCGCAGAGAAGGCTAAACGAGAAGCGGTTGGTAGCAATGGAGCCTCGGGGAAGAAATGCGTAAGCGGGTATGCCGATGGAAACGGAAATAGCAACGGCAACGGCAACGGTAACCCCAACCCCACCATCAACGCCGCCACCTTCCAAGCAAAGACCTCCCCCTCGCCACCTGGCAAGGGCAACGCAAAGTGCACGGCCGGTAAGAACCCTTCTACCTGGAAGAACCCGAAGAGCAAGAGTCCTAAGGGGAAAGCAGGGGTTAAGGGGAAAGGGACGCCAGGGGCGAAGGTGCTTGGGAAGGAGGAGGATTTGCTGGTTGATTTTGGGGTATAGAAGGGGATGGGAGTGGGGTTGGTAGGAGGGCGGAGATAGACGGGAAGGTTGAAATGGGGAGGAGGGCTTGAGATGGGGAGGGTAGAGAGGGGGATTTTTACTTATGGATTTGGTTTTTAACTTCTCTGTTTCTATTGCAAAATGAGGGTTGAGAAGCGAATTACTGAAGAGGAAGAATGGAGATATTGGTCTCTAAGGAGCCATTACTGAAGAACAAGGTCTGTTATTTTCTTCATTTCTATTTAGACAAGGCGTGGGTGACCATACAGAGAGCTACCAAGAATTAAAACAGTAGTTTCCAAGATAAACACTTCTCCGTACGGATGGGCTGTTTATTACACTCTTAGGATATCCAAATCATTAACCAAATACTTTTCCAATGCGAGAACCTCCCTAGAATAGTTCTAGTGCGTACGATGATCGCTTGGTTCTGGCTTGTTGACGAAAATCTAAGGTCAAGCTCTGGCTTGTTCCGCTGGATCTTGTTGTTGCCTTCGCTGTGGTGGGTGGTATGGATTCGACGCATGTGCTGAAAGTTACGAAAGACGTTGGTAACGGCTTCTGAAACATGCTTCTTCTCTTTCTAAGAATTTTTCCCCGGTTCTTGGGAGATGTGATTGTGCTTGAGGGTTGGAAGCACACGATAACCGTGTGTTTGACCCAAAGTCCGATCAATACAGGCTATTTGCAAGCTTGGTTTGGTAAGCTTGACACCGACTGATGGTTGCCCGTTCGATGCAGCTGTGGATGTCTGGAATGAAAGTCGGCATGGATGGTGGACGGTCGTCACTGGGGCTTTGACTAGACTTGATCAAGTCCCGTGGATCAATGAAGATTGCGAGTCCCTCACCAGACAGACGTGTTCCAAACCCTCCACCTGTCAACAGTCTTCGAATGATTGTCCTTGGAGCTCTTTGCTCAGATATCAGCCTAGTCGACAAAGCCCATCTCGTCATCCATCACCCCTGCTAGCCCTCTACCAGAGGGATCAGATTCTTTATTATCAGGGGGCCAGGCATGCTGTTTGTCTCGAAGATATTCTGCTTGGCGGATTGCTGTTGGTAGGTCACTTGAAAAAGGGTTAATGGTGTGAAAACCCGCTTGAGATGTAGCAAGGACTTACTCCAAACGTCCATGAACAACATACCCCTGAGCCGCTAGTGCTTCTGCAAGCTCGACTTGGTGGTTGTCTAAGAGGTCCGGGTTGGGTACGACGACGATGGGGACTGCGATTCTTAGAGCAGCGAGGATTGTGCCTGAGCCAGCATGACTGATAACAACGCCCTCTGCTCCGCCGTTTTGTCCTTTTGCAGCACTCATTTCCTGTCCCAGGCCTTGCTTCTTGAAGTCAAAACCGCTGATTGTAAGCCCGTATGTTGCTTTAATATCAATCCAATCAGTTGCATCAAAGTCCTCTAAGATGGCTCTTCCCTCTTCCCCATGCTGTAATACTAAGTCTGTGTAGCCGGAAGCTTGTAGTGCTCCCAGAAAGGGTGGGCTTAGAGCTGCTTTAATCAAAGAATCAAAAGCCGCGGTAGCTCCAATCGTGACGAAGCAAACTTTCCGAGCACGTTGTAGCTGCTGTATTTCTGACATGACCATAACGTATGCGCTGTGAAGGATGCGGGAGTTCCTGCGGCGGAATTAAAGAAGTGCACATATGCCGTATATGGTCAACGTACAAGAGATCTGCCCAACAACAGCATGAACATTCATTAGCCGGAACAATTGCATCCTTGAATGGCGGCGTCAATCAGCAGATTGGGTTACCTCGCTCTTCGATACACTCCTCGAATACCGTCGCGCAAGAAAGTCCTACCACTCATCGTTCCCTCTAGAGCTCTCCACACCAAAAAAATCTACCGCCAAAATGACGATTCAGAACCATCCGCTGAAACAAAACCCTTCGATTTCCTTTCAAGTCTTGACCATGAAGGCCGTACCTATTATGACACACTATCGCCGGAAGAGAAAATCAAATTTGAACAAGTCGCCCACAAACTCGATGAGCACATGACATCTCCTGAAGTTGTGTCGGATCTAAACGCCCAAACTTCTCAAGCAGCGTACAATTTACAAACTCTAACGAAATCCATGGAGTCGTTAGATTTGCCCGAAAAGATTAAGCCTGGTTTGTTCGCGATGGGGGAGGTGGATCCGCAGGATACTGGGGAGGATGAGGAGTTCGATGGGGATGATATTAGCTCGTTGGCTCATGGACAACTTGAACAGCATAGAGAGTTTAGAGAGTATGCTAGAATTGCAGCTTGGGAAATGCCACTGCTAAGTAGTATGTTTCTACCAATCCTCTTCCCGGCCTAAACGATTAAAACTGACTTCCGTCTCTTAGAACTAGCTAAACCCTTTAAACCACCAACCAAAGACCAGCCACTCCGCTTCCGCTATACAACCTATATGGGCGAAACCCATCCAGCAGCGAACAAAATCGTTCTCGAATTTTGCACCCGTGATCTCCCAGGCTTGACAGAAGCGCAGCGCATTAAGCTCATAAAGCTCGTTGGCGTGCGCTACAACCCCGAAACCGACGTCGTAAAAATGAGCAGTGAAACGTTCGAGACACAAGCTCAAAACAAGCGCTACCTTGGTGATTTGGTAGATACGTTGATGGCGGAGGCAAAAGACAGCACAGATATGTACGAGGACATACCACTCGATTTTAGACATCACAAATACAAACCGAAAATGGTATTCCCGGAAGAGTGGAAGTTGACACCGGAGAGAAAGCAGCAGCTTGAAGCTGAAAGGCAGCAGAAGCGTTTGGGAGAAAGGCAGAGGGAGCAGTTGGACCAGCTGCCGGATGGAGTTAGTGTAATTGAGGCAATGCTGAAGGCAAAACCGATCAGAGAGGAGGCTCGCGTTCTTGTTCAGGCACCAGGGAGATTCAAAGGAAACGCGAAGAAGTTGAGGATATGAATGGTGTTGACAGTTCGCCCGATTAAGGATCGGGAACACTAGCCCTAGCCTTGTAGATATCCATGTACTTTGTACTTTGTATGTGAGCGTCAAATCTCCCCAAACTGGGTATTGATTTATGAATCATAGCATATGCCGCCAGCGGCTTGCTCGTATTGGTAGAAACCCGCATCTCAGAATTTCTGTCAGAGACATGTCACAAAGAGCTAGGCCTCCCAAGCTATTTGCCCCATTACATCCGGAGAAGGGCAAGCACTCTGATGCTCCGAAGCTCAAAGGCATTGTGTTTGACGTGGATGGAACGCTGTGGTACGAGCTTTATTTTGCATCGTCTTGCTCCGTCAGTCCAACTTCGCTGCAGTCCATGTTGACCCCCAATCTATATCCACTATATTTTTCTATACGAAAGGGAAAAGGGTTCCAATCATCTTGCCTGTCTTTTTTGTTGCTCAATGGGTGAAGCTTCTGGAATCTGGTATCTAGTCTACGGCTCTGGAACTTTGTACATCATCTCACTCACCAGTGCTTCTTTATAAATTCTAGCTCTAGATTAAGATGCTGATGGCTTCTTCAGCAAACCTCAAACGTACATGTTCGGAGAGATGAGGTCTTACGCCCTCTCCCGTACCTTTTGAGTCTCCTTTCTAATACTTTTTTCCATCTGTAGAGCCGCTCTATCAATCACCAAAGCAACCGACATTCTTGACCATGTCTACTCCCTTCCCCCTGAAGAGCAAAGCGCCGCTCTCGCTAGTATCCGCGCCATTGAGGCCAGAGCTATGATTCAGCAGGAGGCACAACCAGGCCTGTTGCCACTAATAGAGTATCTGGAGTCTAGGGGTCTGAGGATGGGGCTGTGTACTAGGAACTTTGAGTGAGTCAAACTTAAAATCCTGCAAGTTTGTACGGTCTTGTACATTTAAGATATTCCTCAGATACAAATTATGCACGAGTTTCATTGACTGGAATTGTTGATGGCTTGTGTATACGTAGTGCCCCCGTCATGCACCTGTTGCAAAACTTCCTCCCAGGAAAAACTTTTGCACCAATTGTCACACGGGATTTTCGGCCTCCAAAACCACATCCAGCGGGCATTTTGCACATAGCTGAGCGATGGGATCTCAATGATGGAGCAGATAGTCTGATTATGGTCTGTGAGCCCGTAATAACACCCCATTCGAAGACTGGTCTATAAGAGTGTTATTTGACGAGACCTGTCTTGCTAATGCCAAGGCTTCATAAAGGTCGGAGATTCAGTAGATGACATGACGGCGGGCTACAAGGCCGGAACAGCAACTGTTCTGCTCGCTAATGATGTCAATCAAACATTGAAAGAGCATGAATACACGGGCTTATGGATTGACAGGTTGGATGACTTGATAGCACTGCTGGAGAACGGATTTGAGGAGGTTCATGAAATGTAGTAATGGTCTCGGCCTTTCGAAGCCTCCGTCCAGCGTGAGCACTTTTTGCTGGACCAATCCCCTCATCCTAAGCCTCTCCTCTTTGAACTGCGTACCTATCCTGGCTATGTGGCCATGTCCTATTCATTTGTTGCATCTAAGCTCCATTCGTGCCTCCTGACTTCCATGTCAACCTTGCTGGTTGTGCTGCCGTACTCTTAGGACCATTTCTCAATTCACCAAACGCCATAACCCCATCCCTACAAGTGCCAAAGAGATGCTCGTGATACCAGCATGCCGTGACCTCATGCCAAACCTAGTACCGCTCTTCAAGATCTTGGCCTCCTGTTGCTGCAGCTGAAATTTGCCAGAAAAATAGCTGTAACCTCCAAGACCGATGAATGCAGATGCCCCTAAGCGTAACGGTTAAGAATTTATAGAATAGAGGTTCGGAAGTTCGCCGTACCGATGAGCCTACAAGAGAGGCAGTCATCTTGCTTGTCCTGCTCTAGCACTGTTTGTAGCTTCTCTGGCCGTTCAAGTTTGATGAGTGAGGCATTAGGTGCTCTCTGCGGATCCTGAGCCATGAGTGAAGTGCATCACTTCTGCAGAAGGCTCTTCGTACTCATGTTCACAAGTAAAAGTTGAAAGGGTGACCTTTTAGAGATCCGAAGAAGAAACGTGGAAAGCTTTGACCGCCTTAGCGCTCCCGCACTCCGACTGGCTATCTGCGTGGCAGAACGACATCTCCCTGCTGAACCCTGTTATCAACAGATCATGTTCGAACCATGATGAGCAATGCCATCGAGGCACTTTACATCTACGACCAGCATGAGTAGGCTTCCGACTAATAGACAATCATTAGCTTCAAATACTGACAATGAATATTCAGTGATTGCATCCTTGAGCATGTCTACCGTTCTCGACCAGCCTCTGCCCGCGTTGTGCTGCCCCTCTACCTTGCTCACCCCGTCCCACGAGCCTCCCTGATACACCTACCAAACATTAACCCACCGACCGTTTTGTTCTCTCTTGTCCACTCGAATCTCCTCTTTCTGTCTCCTGTCTCGACGGATACCGAACCCTTGTTCGTCCTTGAATTTCTTCACCGGATCATCGATTTTCTGGAGGAATTCATTGGAGCACCTTTGTTGGCGAGCAAGATAGAAGGGTCTTATGATGTGGCCGCTCAGCTTTTGGGTGAAATGTGCGATGCTGGAAGCGTGTGCAACACCGAGCCAAACGCCTTGAGAGATGACGTTGACATACCAGGATGGATGGGAAAACTACTAGGTGGTGTAGGTTTGCCTGGGTATGATAGATCTTTGATTACTAGAGTCACGAGTTTGAGGCTAAGTCGAGACTCCTTGGAAGATCATCACCAGCTCTTTTACCGTCCGGTGGCCTGAAGCAACAACTGAGTCTCAATCCTACCAACAATGGTCCCGCTATCCCTTGGCGCCGCGCCAATGTCCGTCATACGAGTAATGAGCTCTATGTTGATATAGTAGAGACGTTATCGGTGACGTTGGCACCCTCTGGTCGGCCGCTGGCAGCTTTTGCAAATGGCTCTATAGCATTTACATCTAAGATATCTGGTGTACCTGACCTTCTTCTGACCCTCTCTGCGTCGGGCGGAAAGCTAGGCCTGGAAAAAGCCATTGAATTGCCTGTCTTCCATCCGTGTGTGCGACTCGCGAGATGGAAAGACCGGCCGGGAGAACTGAGCTTTGTACCTCCAGATGGCAAGTTTGTTCTCGCTGGTTATGAAGTGAATCTCTTACCTTCATATCCTGATCTCAAATCCTGGTCAAATGCAAATTTACAACTTCCAGTCTCTATCGAGATTTCAAAATCACTAGGCCCCACCGGAGCAGACTTCGAAGCTCGCTTAATACTATCTAGCACTTTCTCAGGGTCCTCATCTTCTACTACTTTGCGGCCTCACCTTGGCTCAAGGTCTTCTGGAAGGTCTACCCCAGTATTTGGAGGTGGTTCTTCCGCGCCTGTGATTCAAGATGTAGTTGTTACTATTCCTATTCCCGCGACTGTGAGAAATATCAACGACATACATGCGAGTCGAGGCGAGGCGTTCTTTATTCCGGCTGAGAACACTATGGAATGGCGCATACCAACCAAAGAAGCGGCCGTTGCAGGAAGTGCCACACTTCGTTGTACGGTTGTTGGTCCCCTGCGTAACGACGAGGATGGAGTGACGAATGGCTTCCACCATGACGCTAAAAGCGGAGATTACGATGACAAAGAAGAAACCTATCAGAGTTCACTACTGGAGCCTACCAAGCGGCCTTCGACCAATGAGCAGCAGGAGCAGCGAGACGTACGAGTTGTCCAACGGAATATCCCTTTAATGCCTTCCTCCGCTTCTGTGAGCTTCAGCGTGAAGGGATGGTTGGCCAGTGGGATCAAAGTAGATGGGCTCATTGTGGATACGCGCAAAAGCAGAGGACTTGGAGAAGGAGTCAAGCCCTACAAGGGTGTAAAGTACTTGACTGTGAGTCGGAAGGGTGTAGAAGCAAGGTGTTAGAAGGCAAATTGCTGGCAATCTTGAGTATTGCGTGTTCACAGCGTAAGATAACGATTGCATGAACCTCATGACCGTCAGCTCAATTTGCAACACGATTCTCCTATGACGCCCGAAACAACGTCTTTGACTGTACAAATTTGGCGAGGGAAGTTGATGGATGCTATCTTCTTTTCAACTAGGTGCTCAAAGCTAAGAAAAAGAATCGTAATACGAAACAGGAGAACGCCGTTAAGAACACTTTTGGCACAACATCCTGATTAGTGAGGCCGCCCCAAATATGAGACCTGATTAACAGTCAGTCAAATGCTTAGTCTATGCCTGATTCGACTCGGAATCTAAGGCTTCGAGGCGGGACATTACGATTATTCTTGGAAAGCGAAATGATGACCTGGGCGACGAATGGTAAGAGGTTAGTTCCAGTTATCCAAAGAACATACCCAATCGTCTTGGACGTGATGTTTTTACAAACCACTTCAACCTAGACAAAACATTCCCAACTCTTATTGACACATTGCCGAGGAAATTTCCCGGATACGCACGCATGCACACATCCCCTGACACAAACCTCTTGTGAAGACACTACCACCCCCCGAACTTTCCTAGGTAGCAAAACCTCTTTATGTTTCCACTGCAACGGTCTCGCTAAGCTCTCTAAATGCCAGTCGAGCAGGTCGATAAAGAAATCTATGGTCATAAGAGAATCGTTCGGTTCTTCCTTTTATTCCTATTGGCATCTCTTTTACACGTATTCTTCCCCCGATGCAAAAGGTAAGAGTTGAGGGACAATATTCTTGGGTTTTAAAAGTCAAGTCTTCTAAAAAAAATGGAAATGTGAGCCATGGAGGATAAAGAATCCAAATCCTTCTAGGTCGGAACGCTCTTCTCCCAATTCCTCTCCCCAGTCTAATTCACTGACTCTTATCTTCTATTGCATTTTTCACTTTCCAAATACCGTCAGCTGCTCAGCGTAGCAAGGTGTTGGTTGAGGTGCATGCGCTCGGACTGGGCTCTTAAAATGGGAGTTCCAAAGGACGTGAATAAGTGATTCTGACAAAATACAACGACCTGGCTGCTGGAATCATCGCTGCAGCGATATGCGCAGTTCGGGTTCGCTTGTATTTGATATCTATGCAGCTAGGTACGATCTACTACTTGAATCATGACTAGAATTGGCAATCCGACATCTAAAGAACCCTTCTTTCTACTTTCCCAACATATCCGCACTTCTATCTAAGCATCGAGGAAGAGGTCACGACAACATATTTTATCCTCTTGTGATTGAAGTGTATATACCGACTTCTTGTATCATGTTGTACATCACAACAGCAAAGGCTAATAATCTTGATGTTTGATCTCATGAATAGCCATCACCTCACCAGTTAAGACTATCGCTACCCACGATGGCCACAGAAGCATGATGTCAGAGGTCCTTCTGAAATCGTTCGCTTATCCATCGTCGCCCATCCCCAATAGCGTGTCGTATCCTCAACCCCTCAGGCCTCTACCCTGCTATTGTACATCTAGCAAACCATAGCAAGTCCTCCTTGCCCCTGCAAATCATCAAACAGCAGCTCTAGAAATCATGGATAGCTTCAGATCTACCAGCAACGCCCAAGCCAGTAAACGCCCCAGCCCTCCCATGCCTCGTAGCTGCCTGCGCCAATCCGCGCTTAATGAAAATGAAAAATGCGTTCAAGAACATGGCACTCATTTCTTCTTCCCTTTTCCCTTAGGCTTGGTTGCAGAGCCGTTCGAAGTCACGCTCCCTGCCCTGGATGTCTGTGTCGTGGTGGCCTTGCTTCCGTTCTTCACAGAATCGAGCTGCTTGTTCTATGCCCTTCGTGTCAGCTCTGCCGTCCAATTGGCCACAACCAAGGAAAAGGATCTACCTTGACACCATTCTTCGCCTTCTTCCGCGCCGGCGTCAAATCCTCTTCCTCTTCCTCTGTCTCTTCCCTCGCCCTTCCCTTCCCAACCCCGTTCCCATTAACGGTCTTTCCATCGCCGGCCTCGAACTCTCTCGCCACCGTTGTCAGTAGAGTAGCGCACCGTCGCCCAATCTCCACTGGTGTACGACTAAGGAAAAACCAATCGAATCTAAATAATGGACTCTCGCGGATCTCGTCTCTGATGCGCTCATAGATGTTCTCACCGTCAACACCAAGACGGTCGAGCATGACGAGTAAGAAACGGTCTTCTTCCTCGGTGTAGACCTTTTTGTTTGTTGTGGAGACGGAGTAATTGAGTTTGAGCTGCTGCAAGGGTACGCGATACATCTCCATTTTCCGCTTCAGCATTCTCCGCTGATGGTCCAGCTTCCTTGATTTTTCTTCACCAGCTTCGATAGTAGATATATACTTGGGATAGTCTTGGATATCCGTGAAGCGCTTCCAGAACACTTTTGCGTATTCCGCTACTTCTTTTTCATCCTTACCATCTACTTCTGTGGCGATGTCTCGGTAGTTATAGCGACCGTGCTTCGCAGAACCGTTGATGAACTGCTGGAAATCACGGCGGTTCCAATAGGCAAATCCTTGGTCCGACATGCGAGCTTTCTCTTCTTGTTCGGCTTCACTTAAGGGGGTGGCATCGTCAATTTCCTGCTGTTCAAGGGCGCGCTCGGCTTCTTTATCGCTCTCATCCATATCTTCTCGATCACCCAGAGGGACTTTGTAGCCGATCTCCTTGCGGAAATAGGCAGTTTCTCGGTCTTGCAGGTCGCGAAGCTTGGAGGGAAAGAATTGGTAGTCGTGTACCTGGACTTGCTTTGGCGCGCGTGGTGCTTTGGGTTTGTTATCCGCTGTTCTTCCGCCTGTAGATAAGGCTTGTCTGTAGTATTTGTCCATGGAATACGACTGTTCCTTGCGCTCACGCTTAGACGGATTGATCCAAGCTACACCAATTTCTTTCTTCGCGGCTTTCGTGAAATCTTCGCCATTCCACTCGTAGGCATTTTCTGAAGAGAACTTTTGCAGGTCATCAATACCAAGTTTTTCGTATCTTGCATTGAGCGCTGCGGTTCGTTCTTCACCATGTTTTAAGATCGCGTCGATGTCGTCGTCCGTGAGATCGGACTTGCTGCCCAGCACACCTGTTGCGCCATCGGTCTTGAACACCTTCTCAGCGCCGTGTTGGATCATGTTCAACAGGTCATCTTTCGAGGCAGCTGCTTTTGCAGCCTGCTGTGCTCGCCCTTGTTGAATCACCAGCTGATCTAACCGAAGCTTTTGCGCTGCTCGTTCCAAGACCTTTTCTTCGATTGCCTGCTCAGTAACGAAACGAAAAACCACAACCTGCTTAGTCTGCCCTATTCGATGTGCACGATCCATCGCTTGTAAATCTGCTTGGGGATTCCAGTCGCTATCGAAAAGAATGACGATGTCGGCACTCGTAAGGTTGATGCCCAGACCACCAGCTCGGGTGGTAAGAAGAAATACGAACTTCTCGGAGCCTGGCTTGTTATAATCGTCAATTGCAGCGATGCGGTCTTCGTGCGCAGTTGAACCGTCAATTCTGCAGTACTTGTGCTCTCGGAACACACAGTAATCCTCAAGAATATCAAGTACTCTGCTCATCTGAGAGAAGATGAGGACTCTACTGCCTTGTCTCTTCATCCGTACCAAGATCTTGTCGAGCATAAGCATCTTTCCCGCGTTATAGATCAGGTGCTCGTCGGTCGTATATGGAGGACCCGGCTCAGCCCCTTCGAAAAGATAAGGATGGTTGCAACATTTTCGTAATTGCATGACAATATTCAACAAACGAGTTTTGGACTCGCGCTTTCCAGCAGCACCGTTGACAGCATCAATGTCTTTTTCAAGGATCTTCTTATACCATTTGACTTGCATATCTGACATACCAATGTACAAGTTTACTTCTTTCTTTGGCAGTAAACTCTTCTCCACGTCGCTCTTCACTCTCCGTAGAAGGAAGGGTCGAAGTACTCTGTGCAACTGCTGAACGACAGTGTCTTGATCCGCACTCTGGCTCGAAAACCAGGAGTCGAAAGCTTCGGAATCGCCAAAAACATCCGGCAGTAAAAAGTTCAGCAATGCCCAAAGTTCGTGTAGGTTGTTCTGAAGAGGTGTGCCCGTAATCAGCAACCGATTTCGGGATGTAAAGAGACGAATGATTTGAGCTAGAGAGGATTCTTCGTTCTTGATACGGTGAGCTTCATCAATGATAATATATTCCCAGGCGAATCGTTTCAAATGGGTCTTCTCTCGGAGAATCATCTCGTAGCTCGTTATACAAACATCGAATTTCTCATCGATCAGTCGGTCATTGATTAGCTGGTGCCGGTCGTCTTTGGCACCCTGAAGTATCAAAACATCTACTTCCGGTGTCCACATTGTGAACTCGCGCTTCCAGTTATCCAGCGTTGACTTTGGTACAACGATTAGATGGGGCCCTGTGATGTTGGAAATATGTCGAAGGTAGCCAAGGAATGCGATGGTCTGCAGTGTCTTGCCTAGACCCATCTCGTCCGCTAAAATACCTGAGATACCGTTTTCGTGCAGCGATACCAGCCAATTCAGGCCCTGTACCTGATAATCACGCATCTCACCATTTTTGATAAAGGCTGGAGACTCGCGGAAGATGGTTTCAGCTTGCCCCCCGCGTTTCTCGTCTTTGAGCAGCTCAGCATCCTCTTCTTGCTCTGTCCTTCTTCGCCGCTCCGCTGCAGCACCGCCTTTTCTCGCATGACCTTTCTTGCCCTTAACTGCCTCTTCATCGTTCTGACGGTCGATTTCGGCCATGATCTCTTTGATGCGAGGGTTTGGACTGGCATCTATAAAGTGGCGGAATAGATCCGTAAGTCCTAGAAGGTAGCGAAATCGTCGAATGGAATCGTCTTCCTATGATGATGTGGATGTATTAGTATAAGTCTTGTAATAGCAGGTCGTTCAATAGAAGATGCCCCACCTTTGATTCATCAAGTCGGTTATGTTTCTTCCCGAACACGCTCTTCCGTAGCTGTGTTGCTTCTGACCTTCGCTTACGACCATCGTGTTGCATAGTATCGCCCGCTACACTGCTAGCAGTTGTATTTGGGTTTGTATCGGAATCCTGGGAGGCATGTAAGCATTTGGGGATAAAAGCAATTTTGCAAAGCCAGGAAATAAACACATACGGAGTAATCTGGCGTTTCTTGATTGTTCTATGAATATAATAATCAGCAAGGCCTTGGCCAATCACTGGATCTTATGTCTAATATAGAAACACGTAGGACGGGGAAGGAACTGGGGAAAGTACCGCCATATCTTCCTCATGATTTGCGGACTTTCGACCGTTGGTGTTATTGTTTACGTCAGTCATGGACGTGTCTGACGATGTCCTGGTAGACTTGGGCCGGCCAACTTTGGAGGGAGCCATCCTCTAAGAGCCTGGGGGAGTAAGGCCCTTGGCTGGGTTGTACAGCAAGACTGTATTTCTGGTGTACCAGCGCGTTTAAGTTCGGAGAAATTGTCGAAGCTGCAGGAGATGGTGCTGTGTTTCTTCGGTGGACTTCTTGTACGTTGTAAACGTATTGGAGCTTGTCTGGCTGTGATGTAGTGGTTAGGGCGTTTAAGGTAGTGGAAATGTTTCGCGTAATTAACTATTAGAGTACGGTACCAAGCACCAAAGCCCTCCGACGCGATTACATAAGGCGCCGGCTCCGGCGCTAGGGCCCACTTCGGCGGGGCCACCTCGATCTTGTTACGACTTATTCCATTCCTAAAGAAGTCAGCAATCATTTGATCTGTGAAGGTGCTGTTACAGTTGCTTTGTCACTCTCTTGGCAGAATAATTTACACTCTGGATCAAGCATCTTCCAGGCGTTACGCTCCGAACACCTTCCGCATTTTCTATAGAAGGTCATCGCTCCGCATCTTCCTGATTACAAGATCATACCTTCTTCTATCTCCCGCCCCCTCTAGCCGAACGGTACACAAGCACCGAGAATATTATCATTGCAGGCTTAAGTTAAACCATGGATTCGATGAGAAGTCTTAACAAATCTTTACCAAAGTCGCCAAAGCAACGACCGGCCCAACCGCCCGAACAGCTCATCCAAGCCTTCAGGACCGCAGCTCTATCTGTGACGAATCTCTACAAGACAGCCGCATCTGATCAAACTCGAGCACGTCAAGCGGGATATCAAGATGCACTCGATGACGTTCTCGCCTTCCTTGATAAGAAAAACCTAGGTTTAGGGGATGGCGAGGGTTGGAGAGTCCGGCAGTGGGCTACAGAACGCTTAGACGGCAGTCTACCGCCCCCTGCTGGTAGCGACACCGACGATGAGCGAGGGGAAACAGAAAAGCGGGCTAGAAGCAGCTCTCCTGCGGTTCGACGTAAGGAAAGTCGAGAAACATTACAAGAACGCCATCCTTCACGGTCGACCTCACCAGCACGGACAGCCGCTGTTCCACGACCGACATCAGAGCCTACGCAAACTCAAGTCAGCGCTACCCCGAAATCGGAGGTCTTCTCATTCCGCTCATCCATCCCATATCCTCAGGATATCGACATGCAAACCACCGATCCAGCAAATACCAGTCCTTCGCCGTCAGACGTGCAGCCACAACCCCCAGGAACGATATCCACGCCAGCCGTTCGAGTTGAGGTGGTTCCACGAGGTTCCAGAACCCCTCATCGAAACGGAAACCATACGAGCAGGCACAACACAAGATCAGCTACTACTACACGGTCGATAGGTTCAGGTGCGGGATCCAAGAGGAGGATACAATTTGGGGATTTCTTCGATATCGGCAGTTTAGGAGATGGGAAAGATGGGTTCAGTGGAGGCGGCAAGCGATCTCGATTTACTTGAGTATTGTGTGTTTTTGGGGCTTACGTGTGGAGCCCTGTTTTCCTCGTTGTTGGCACTTGCACTTCTAAAGGTCGGCAGCATAGCGTGGATATGGGGATATGTTTGTGGCATCATTGATGAGCGTCATGTTGCATATGCAGAATTGAATGGGATATGAATATAATTGCTTTA
>JAABUL010000974.1_pt1 | contig 57889 bp, 58 predicted proteins | sample 5559151 | NCBI WGS metagenome assembly JAABUL01 (sample SAMN10711876, study PRJNA513368) | rock metagenome | isolation source: Antarctica rocks | place: Antarctica: Victoria Land, Pudding Butte sud
TGACGGGTAAACACATCGGCCTCATGATCTCGGACCTGCTCATCGATGTATTCATCATCTGCCTACCAATCCCAGCAGTGAGTAACTTTCAGCCCCCAACCGCTCTGCCCGGAGAGAGAGCGTATGGCTTTAACAAAATATGTAGGTTTGGAAGCTTCAGATGTCAGTCAAGCAACGAATCGGCGTAACCGGCGTCATCCTTCTCGGAGCTTCGTGAGCGTTCCCCCGGAACCCTCTTCCCAACATCTACAACGCTAACACCCCCCCAGCGCCGTCGCCGCATCCATCGCCCGAGTCGTCGTCTACGTAAAACTCCTCGCCGCCTTCCCCGCCACCATCGGCGTCGACCCCAACCGTACGTCCAACCCCCCCCCCCCCCCCCCCCCTCCAATATATCCCCCCTCAATCCCTTAACCGCCCGTACATCTACCAGAAGCCATAACCGTCCAACTCTACTGGTGCCTGCTCGAAGCCGGCCTCGCCCTCATCGCCGCCTGCCTCCCCTCCGTGCACTGGCTCTTCAAGCCCTCCTCCGCAAAATCCATCATCAGCAAAGCGCGCGTCGCCCTCGGGCTCACGCCCCTGCACCTCGCCCCCAAAGGCTCCTCCTCCGCGGCACAACCCTCCATGCGGGGAAGGAGGTATCCGAGCGAGCGGTACGCCGAGATCGACGCCGCCGCGGGGTCCCGCGATGATGATGATGATGATGATGCCAAGTTTGGCTACTCGGTGCGCGTGCACGAGTATGCGATGCGGGATCTTGAAGGCGCCAAGAGGTACCGGTAGGGAATATTCATGATTTGTGGGGAGTTGGTACTCCGTGCCTGTATTCAGTTTTTAATTAGCTTTTGTATGTATGTAGGTAGTAGGTAGGTTGTTTGTGTTTGAAACTCTCGGTAGGGTTTAATTGGTTAATTTACAGAGCATGCTTAAACCTACTCGTATCATCCAGTGCTTTTTGTGACCCCCAAACCCCCCCTTTCTTCTTCTTTTATTACCGTCGTACCGAGATTTAGCTTAGCTTTTTCCAGCCTTTTAAAAACAATTCTTTTAAATACAATCAACAGAAAAAAAATACATACAGTACACATACATACACAGACGAACAGTGCATCATCTAGTAGTAGAAAGATTTCGAGAAGACGGCGAGAAAAGTTTTTAAATTAAATCGCAGGTGGTCGGTTTTCTACATAGACGTGAAACGAGAGCACTGAAAATTTCGGGGTTGCTTTTTAATTTCTTGTACAGGAATGATTATCTCGGATTTTCCAAGGCATCTATCTACTGTGTGATAGATAGTACTAAGTAGAAAAATATCGGTACGGTCAACGTGCGAAAGCCTTGTGAATCAAGTTCCGGATATCTCTCTATTTCTGATTGAAATTTTCGCGAGAGTTTTTTGGTGAATAAAGGGGCAGTATGTAGAAGGCAGCACTGAGGATTTCTACACACAAGAGGGCATCAATTCAAAAGGGGTACGAGACGGCTGATGAGTGGTTAGTCCACTTTGACTAATGTCTCCAACTGCCTTCCGGTGTCGTTGACAAGAGCACCGCGCATGGTCAACCACCGTTGCCACTTCTCGCAACCGCAGCCTCGGGGTGTTTACGTGCTCCTCCATTCAGCAAGCTTCCCTGCCCTCCATCACCAGTTTCGCAAATTTACTCGCATACATACTTATAATTTCCAATCCTCTCTTCCCGCCTGTAATTCCGTAGCTGCCCAGCCCATCCTGGTCCAGCGAATATCTGACGCCAAGGCTCTTTAGCACAAGCGGATCATTCTGGAATGTCCTATGCTTGGCTCCCTTGAGCGCCACCTCTAGCTTCCACTCCCAGATGGCTCGTACAGGTCTGGTCACAATTGGGTCCTGGTTTAGCCCTTGGGCTCCGAATTGAAGGATTGGCCGCTTGATCTGGGTACCCGGCTGGAGCAGAGAGCCGAAAAAGATTCCGTCAGGTTAGGCGTGTCCTCGGTGCACCTTTGCAAGAGGAGAGCTTTTGACAGCTCAATCGGAGAACACTCTCTCTAAGCCTGAAACTTCAAAAGAAGCCAGATAGAAGACGACGGTTAAAGAGATGGTCTGGCGCTTCATAAGACATGCTGTTCACGTAACCTTACAGTGCCAATGATCTATCCAAATATGTCGGCACGAATGGCCTGTTTTCATTTCCGCTTTTGCGGGACATAATTTCAGCTCCAATATGTATAAGTGTCATACTGACAGATGTCCCACAGCACCATCAGAAGGATGTTAATTTAGCCTCGCTAGCACGGATTTGCAACAAACAACACAAGCATACGAGCTTAGTCGAAGATCACATTTACCTTATGTCTCTTCTTTAGATGTATAGATGGGTGAACGATGAAAATGCCTCGCAGTAGGGTGTAGCGCTATTTGATGATATGAATGAATCCTGATAAAGAACAGAAGGGATCGAAAGCAACGGTCTAGAAGTCAGTTATGCGACTTACATACTTTGACAAGCTCAGCAACTTCGGTTCACAACCCACGAGACAGGTGCAACATCAAGGTTGTTACGCGAAGATGCTCATGGAAAACGTCCCACTAGTGTCGACTGCTGAGCTGTAAAGGTTGAAGCCCACAGATGATGCTCAGAAAGGACAAGGACGCTCTGGGTTAAGAAAGAAATCCGGTTGTATGGGATTGCCGATCATTGAGGGCCACTGAAGCGAGCATGCAGATGCTCTACAGTAGTAGATCTGCACGTTCGCCAATGGCCACAACCTTCATGGAGTGGCACATGGAGGGCATTTCACGGTAGGCTGGCCCAGAAACTTGATAATGGAATGCCAATCTCCATGGCCGAAAGCCAAAGGTATGGTATTCCCTAACCTGAGGTAGGTCATACTCTAGCGACGCTCAGTTCTTTTCATGCCACTTCTCTTGTATTATTCCAGTATGGATTCGTGTCCGACTTTAGCGACTGTTAGCATAGAGTATCGTATGCCAAGTTTCAAGCATATGATTCAATGGGGTGATTTGAAGCTTTGAATGTCTCGAGATTCTGCTGGACTGGTAAACATTTTTTTATCCTGAGCCACGTAGGTAGGTCGGTAGGTCGGTAGGTAGTTTGGACTTGTTGAAGAAGCAAAAGGGGTTTGTCAGCCTATCAAGCGTCCGTTCGTCCGCAACAAGCAATGCCTGAACGCTGGAGACATTCCATCAATCATCAATTATGATGGTTATAGTAGTAAGAAGGTACCTTGCATAGATGTTGTTTCAGGGCTGCACGGGTACCAGTCGTCACCCTGTGTACCTTCCATTTCGACGTCTGCAGTTTCTCTTGCATATGCATAGTAATCTGATCGGGTACTAAAGTAGGTAGCTTTATGTCCCTTCGCTGCCCTTCGATGTTCGATTTCGAGGTGCCTTTTAGACCTAGAACGATTCGCTCGTCTTATTCAACTTTAAAGAAACAGACCCCACGACTAGCAATGCTCCAAGTCGTGCAAGTGGTGTGTACTTTATTAGTGCATGCTTGAGTTGGGCTATTTCTCACTCGGCAACTATGAGAGGAAGTTACGGTTAATTAATACTTGACCAGAGATTCAAAATCGCAACAGTAGTAAGATCATTGAAGCTTTATTTTACACCTTTGTTAAGCTCAAGGTAGTCGTTTCCTATTGCTAAGGCACTAACAACAACAACTATGCAGACTTTCCTGCATAAGGTATCGATTGCTACCACACCTCATGCACTGCTCTCAGGCATATTGCGGCGTATCCTGGCTATGGTCAAGGCCAGACTGATAAGCGATTGATTGAGATGATGGATCCTGGACATAATAGCCCTCGAGCTACGGCACAGTAGTTATGACAACTGATGTGGATGACAGCTCTTGCTCGCCGGAAGTGTTAACTTGCTAGATGTGTTAACGTAGTGATTTATGGCAGGCATGGCCCACCTTTCAGATGGGTTGATCGATGGAATCGAACAATCATCACCCCAAATAAATACAGCCCGCCATTGCACCCCGTGTGTGCTTATGTGAAGAGGTATTCTTATATGCCCATCGTTGTAATGGCCACAGATGCACCCCCAATCGGGCAGCCTGGGTTCAATCTCTATGCGGATCAGAAGGGAAGAATACTTGGATCCATGATTGCTCTACTGGTCCTTTCCACCACCTTTGTCGTGCTCCGCCTGTTGTCAAGAAAGCTTTCTAAAGCTGGATTTTGGCTGGATGACTACTTGATTGTGTTAGCACTGGTAGGTTAAGCTCGATCAATATGCCGTAGATTTGAAGTACTGTTGACGATGGATACGGTAGATTCTGTCCTTTGGTCCTGTCATCAGCACTTTGATCGGTGAACCGCCCGTTCAGTGGAACTTCGGATATGTGCTAAACCTGTGGCTCAGCTACGCTTGACCATGGCTTTGGAAGACACATCTATGTCTTGGGGCCCGGGGCTGCCACGGCCTTCTTCAAGATTCTATACTTCTATGATATCTTTTACTACTGTGCGACTGTGACCGTCAAGTTCTCCATGTCTGTACCCTTTCACATACCTGCATGACAAGGCATTACAGTCACTAATCAGCCTTGTCTTGAAGACTCGCCTTCTATCGACGGATCTTCCCAGTCGTCGAGCTTAGGCTTGTTCTGCTTCTCGCCGCGAGTTTCGCCGCAGCCTTTGGTTTCGCCTCGATCTTGACCGCCATCTTGCAATGGTATAGATACCTCTTTCCTGGCTTCAAAAGGATGTGATTGCTGAAAGTTACAGTGTTCCAGTACCATCGTTCTGGAAGTTCCCTCAGCCACCTGGTCGTCGATGCATCAATGTCGATAGATTCTTACTGGCCACCGGATCGATTAACATCCTCCTTGATCTTGCAATCGTTTGCCTGGTAATACATCGAAGACTAGCTGCGAGTTCCAAAAGTCTAACATATGTCAGCCAATCCCTCTAATATGGCGGTTAAGAACAACGAACTCTCAGAAAGGCGTTCTAACAGGCATCTTTACCGTTGCTGGCTTGTAAGCGCCCTTGTGATTTCGACCTTATAAGTCTTGAATTTTACTGACATTGGCCATCAGCGTTTGTGCTGTGAGTATTGTCAGGGTCATTGTGCTGTCCCGGCTTGGTCAGGTCGATGTAACGTGTAAGCCATCTTTGTATCTACTGTCATCTAATTCTTCTAACAATCATCAAGGGAACTTTGTCAACGCTGCGATATGGACAGCTACCGAGCCATGTATGGGTGTTGTCAGCGCCTGTCTGCCGAGTTTACGACCACTTGTGACACTACTAGTCAGCGGCTCCCCCCGTGGGCCGCCTGTGAAGAGCACTCATGCTACTGGAAGCAGTACTTCATCAAGACTGATGTGGCGAAGCAACAATGGGAATGAGGATGGGACCTTCACTCGATTAGAGGAACCTGCCAATGAGCTCAATCCTCGGTGGGGTCATAGTGTATCAGTCCGCGGGGGTAGAAACAATCGCAACGGCAGTGCAGTGGACAATATCAGCATGGAAGACATGAATGTCCCACCCAATAGTATCAACGTAAAGACGGAGGTGGTTTTAGTCACTAGCGATCGGCTTGATTATCATGACCGGCTATACTGAGGTTCGTGTGTTGAAGCTTGGCTATTGCCTTGTTGGTTTGGGGAGTTTGGTGTGGGTGAAAAGAGATACCCCAATCCGGATTATAATCGTTATTTCCCCTGTACTAAAGTTATGAATGGAGAGATGACCACAATCAACCTATCTGTGGTTCTATGCATATAATGCTGCATGCCGAGTGCTACACCTTAGTTGCTGTGCCTAAGCCTAGGTCTGATCAGCTTAACTTCGACCCAGTCAAGAGCAAGTGGAAGGATGCCCAACTTCATGTGCTTGTCGCTCTTTTGCTCACAGATTAGACGATTAGCCTGAGCAGTGTCATCATGGCATAAATGGTGTGCAATGGTTCAAAGAACACAACCTTCACAATTCATAAAGTGGTGTGAGGAAGAGTGGAAGAGTACCGAGTCACGCGAGTATCAAAGTCAAGGCTGCTCCAACGTTAAGAATCTTAAATTACCTTATTTCCGATGTATTCAAAATCGATATATTACCTTATCGATAAGGCCACAAGGTAGGGCAGTAGGGGTTCCCCAAATGTCCAACATCTCTCTCTTTCCAAGACTTTTGACGGTATAGAGCTGTTTTGATGCCTTGTGCTCTATTGTCTGAGTTAGGTAGTGTTAAAAACCATGTATCGCTCCAGGATCCAGATATACTCGGAAGGTCAGTCTATTTCGGTTCGCCTGGGTCTGATACATACTTACTGAGTGCCCAAGAAGAGCAATTGCCTGACACGCTGGTCACCTTTTTCAATGATTTCCCAGCTTCGAACCCAGAGATTCAACCATCGGAGTCACCAAGGAAACGTCGAAGAGTGACAAAAGAACCTGGAACGAAAGCTTCTAGGATTGACGATGAGGAAGATTATCTGACACTTGCTCTCATTACGATTGAATTGGTACGGCCCGGTTTTTCACAGTTATCTCAAACTGACAAGAGTCTCTCCAGGTATTCACTTACGATCTTAGCGCACCGCTGTCAGGGTTTCGTGTGTCACAAGACGACGAGAAAGAACTTCCTGTGCTCCTGAGACGATCTCAGGGAAATCGTGGCGGCGCATTCTCCCTACAGGCCACCAGTTCAGCTGGCGGTACTGTCGTTGATCTCAATATACCATCGACAATCCCTTTGCAGACCTTAGATGTCTTAGCAAGGTCAGTATTCTAGATCCCAACAAAGGTCCAAGGACTATTCCGACTTGCAGCTCTGACTTATTCGAAGAGTCATCGACCTTCCTATTCCTCGCAGGAAGAATGGCGCAAGAACCCAATGCTCGATCTCGTGCACTCGGAGTCTTACACCACCCTGTACAGTGTTCAGAATCAACGTTCGAGTAGTTTTGCCCAATGCGAAGCATTTACTTCCTATCGGTCCCAGGCTTCCGCCTGGCATCTATTCATCACAATGCTCGGCTGAAACTTGGTCACCTCGAGAATTTTATGATAGTGTTTTCGTCCCAGCCAAAGATTCTACCGCTCCAAGGTTTCCACCAATCGATCAGCTCAACTGCCAGTTATACCCTTTCCAGCAAAGGGCTGTACGATGGCTGCTTCGGCGAGAAGGTGTCGACTTCTTGGGGAATACTTTGATTGCCTATGATGTGGATCAGGCGCCAGTCAAATTGCCTTACGGTTTTGTTGAAACCTCATACAATAGCAGGGTAAGCTGGTTTAGCCCTCTATTCGGAATCATGACCACGGATCAAAGTCTTACTCGGGACACAGGCCTCAATATAAGAGGAGGTATCTTAGCTGAAGAGATGGGTCTTGGGAAAACGGTTGAAATAATAGCACTCATTTGTCTGCATCAATCGACAACTCGAGCTACTCGAGATATGTACCCGAGTTCGCTGCCAAGCTGCTCCGCGACTCTAATTATCACACCCCCCTCGATTATACAGCAGTGGAAAAGTGAGCTTCAGACGCTAGCGCCCCATCTTCAAGTTATGATTTATGAAGGTCTACGGATGGAGGCAGGAAAAAGTGATAATGAGCAGCTCCTGACGCAATTCCTAAGTCAAGATGTTATTTTGACGACTTACAATGTCCTTGCGCGTGAGATACATCATTCCGGGCACACGCCCGATCGTGACCTCAGGCATGGCAAGAAGTATCAGCGGAGGCTCTCACCCCTGATTCAACTTACGTGGTGGCGTGTTGTTCTAGATGAAGCTCAGATGATAGAGAGTGGGATTAGCAACGCCGCGAAGGTCGCACAACTCATTCCAAGGCAAAATGCGTGGGCCGTCTCTGGGACTCCTCTCAGGAAAGACGCAACAGACCTCCTGGGTCTACTTATATTCCTTCGTTGTTGGCCGTACTGTCAGCCGCAGCTCTGGGACCGACTTGTAAAATTCCATAAAGATATTTTCAGGGACATTTTTCGAACAATTGCTCTACGCCACACAAAGGAATCAATCAAAGATGATATAGAGTTGCCATCTCAAAAGCGTATCGTAATCACAATTCCGTTCACACAGATCGAAGAACAGCATTATTCAACACTTTTTCAAGAGATGTGCGATGATTGTGGCTTGACCGTCAATGGCCGCCCATTGGATGAGGCCTGGGACCCTAGTTCGACAAAGACGATTGAAAAGATGAGGAGCTGGCTGGCTAGACTACGTCAGACCGTACTACATCCTTCGGTAGGAGGTCGTAACCGACGAGCGCTTGGACAAGGGAAAGGTCCCTTGCGGACTGTTGGAGAAGTACTTGAAGTGATGCGGGAGCAGAACGATACAGCCTGTCGAGTAGACGAAAAAGCATTACTGATGTCTCAGGCTCGGCGGGGTCAGCTTCTTGAGCATGCAAAGCGCAGTGAAGAAGCTTTACAAGTCTGGCTACAGACGCTCGAAGAGTCAAAGGTGATCGTACATGACTGCAGGAATCATCTGGAATCAGACTTAGGAATCCCCAAAGCTGCCACCAATGCAACCCGAGCTAGTCAAGAACCAGACGAAGAAGCTACCAGAGCTGCCCAAATTGGGATTCTCCGGCAACGATTGCGTGCAGCTCTCGAGGTCGAGCACATGTGCACATTTTTTGTGGCAAATGCGTACTACCAAATAAAATCAGATGAAACTGCCACCGAACAAGGTTCCGAAGCGTTTCAGACGCTTCAAAAACTCGAAGAGAGCGCCTACGAAAAGGCGCAACTCATCCGAAAAGAATTACTAGTGGAAACCCGCACCAAAGCACTAACATCTATGGGTCTTATCAGTGAAAAGGCTCAAAATCACTCCTTCGTTGAAATCCCGGAAATGGTGCCGCTAAGCTGCCAAGGTGGTATTGAATCTCGCAATATCATGACCAAGCTAGACGCTTTGCTCGCTATAATCGATCGCCAAGCCGCTCAGCTTGATGAGTGGAGGGGGAAGATGATAAAGCTCTTGTTGTTGCCTTTGGTCGACGAAGAAGAAGAAACGGATTTGCAAGGAGATGAATACGAAACGTCAACAAAGCAACAAGATGAAGTTTACGTATACGTTGATGCTCTCCGCGCAATCATAGCAGACCGCCATGATATCCTGACCGGCCAAACAAATACTCGGGTCGAGCACGAGATCAAGTTTGCTCTAGACCAGGCAAAAGAAGGGATAGGGCATTCTCCCGAGCTCCTGAAGAAGTTGCTCTCGGTTCGACGCACACTAAAGCCACCTCCAGGTCTGGGTTCCGTGAGAGGCATTATCACTCAGTTACGTGAGCTGAAGACCGATCTCCGAGGGCAAATGCAAAAAGTAAGCACTCGAGCAAGCGCAGAGCTGGCGATCGTAGATGCAACGCTGCATAAATTGCATGGCATAGCAAACGATCAAATCAAAGTTGTCAACAACCTCGATCGGGAACTCGAGCTATTCAGAGATACCATGAATTTGCGACTTGAGTACTATCGGCAACTACAGCAAATATCGGACACGGTGGCACCGTACGAGGACGGCCTGGATGAGGAGTCTCTGAATGTGGCTTTGGCAGGCATGAAAGATGCTGAAACACAGATACACCTTCGGATTGCTACACTCAAGTCAAGAGCGCGCTACCTAGACCACCTCCGAGATGAGGCTGCTGATGTTGATGCCCAGCGGCTTTGCACGATCTGTCAGCAGCATTTCGAAACAGGAATTCTAACCTCTTGCGGTCATTCTTACTGCTTGGAATGCATACGTCTCTGGTGGAAGAATTGCACGTATAAGAACTGTCCTACATGCAAAAAGCATCTTTCAAGGAATGACTTCCACCAAATAACGTAGGCTTTCTGCACCGTTCAATTTACTCAGATAACCTGTGCTAATAATGTGCGGCAGCTACAAACCGCAGGAGCTCACCATGCAGGAAGAAACCCAGTCCAAAGAGCGAGGATCGGATGAAGAACGTCAAACTGAAAGCACATTAATTTACTCCGGCATTCGGAGTTCTACGTTGAATCAGATCAAGAATATTGATGTGGACGGGTCATTTGGTACGAAAATCGACACACTGGCTCGTCACTTATTTTGGATCCGAGAGAATGGTGAGTGAATTGTCACAGCCCATCCTTCCTAAAATACATGCGAAGAATGAGAATTGCAACGTATCTCAGGAGTACATATTTTGCAACCGTATTCCATGGCCCATGATTCTATTCCAGAAAAGGCAATGCTGACTCGGAAACTTTCAGACCCGGGCGCGAAGTCGGTCGTGTTCTCCCAATTCCGAGACTTTCTAGACATTCTGGCCAAAGCCTTTACCCAGTTCAAGATCGGATTCACTAGTATTGATAAAAAGGATGGGATCCAGAAGTTTAAGAACGACCCTAGCGTATGCGTACATATGCCTAGGTATAAGCGGTCACAGTATGGCTAATGGGGTTGTAGATGGAGTGCTTCTTCCTTCACGCGAAAGCGCACTCTTCGGGCCTGAACCTTGTGAATGCCACCCATGTTTTCTTATGCGAACCTCTTATCAACACGGCAATCGAATTGCAAGCGATTTCCAGGGTCCACCGAATTGGTCAGCACTTGCCGACAACAGTTTGGATGTATCTGGTGCAAGACACGGTGGAAAAAGCGATATATGACATCTCCGTGACTCGCAGGATGTCACACATCAGCCAGACTAGGGATGATTACGTCCGAGAGGTCAACGGATCAGATATGACCGAGAGCAAAATCGAAGCAGCCAACTCGCTTGAACTCCAGGAAGCCCCTCTGTCGAAGCTGTTCAGCAAAGGTGTCAGCGGCGGCGAAATGGTCAACAAAGAAGATGTGTGGCAGTGCCTCTTCGGACTCCAGGCAAAGCCGAGTAGTCAAGCTTCGCAAACAGTCGAGCGAGAGGTGGCTCGGCATCTTCGGGCTTCAGCAGTTGATGACAGGCTGCGCCAATCTGTGGACACTTCAGCGGACAGCGTGTGGCAATAACGCTGGCAACGGTGCCATACGTAGGTCTACCTGATGGGATCCTGATGGGATCCTGATGGGATCCTGATGGGATCCTGAAGTGATAGTGATACTACGAATATTCTAGCCAAGATTCGCTCAAACTTTCCTAAATGACATCTCCTCCGTTGTGCATCGCATGGCCTCACGTGCTGGATTACGCATTATGCATTACGCATTACGCATTACGTAGTGCAGCTCGCTTAGCTTCTGATCCTTGTATCGAGTCATCCGAGAAGCCGGGATTGCTGACGTCATGTTTGCCGGCCAAGATTCAATTCGATGGTTCTCACGTGACCACGTCTCTACTGGAATCTCCCGCGCATGTCAACCACCAGAAGGGCCTCGCGTTTCCTATCATCATTCAACTACTCATCCTGTCGTTACTTTCCCTCTTATACCTGTCGTCGGTGCCCTTTGGTCAGGAGGTGCAGGCGCAATAACATACCTTACCTAGCGAGAACGAATTGCCCTGGCTTTCTGGTTTATTCTCTTGAATCGTCTAGAGAGTATCAACAGGATAGCACTCGCTTCACTCTCGTCATGTTGGCTGCTAAATATCTTGTCTTCGGACTTCTTCCGCTTGTAAGCGCCTTCACATGGGTTGGTCCGTCATCAATGGTTGTCGCAGGATACAAGAGCCCCCATAGGCTAACCAACGTAGGTATGCTACTCGCAATGCTCATCGTGTGGGAGCTTGAAGGCCATCCTCATTACGCTTCAATGGACGCAAATCAAAAAATCGCGTACGAACCCTCACCCTTGTCCGCACAGTTTTCGGGTGCTGAGTGAACATCTAGCTATATATCAGACATTGGCGCAGAGGGACTAAAGCCTCTTTTCATCGCCGGCTGCTGCGTGACCACGATCTTCCTTGATCTGTCTTTTGCAGCCGAAAGATATTTGCGGCATACAGGTCGCTTAGCAAGAAATACCAGTGTTGTGGATAAGTCGCTTTCAGCACTCTCCAGTGAGCGGTTGCCGCAACCTTTGTTAGGTCGAGACCGAACTGACCTTTTCAGTCATCTTTGCCATCGCTGGTACTGCTGGACTCATCTTACTTTCAATCTTCGACACCCTACGGCATCCCCGCCTCCACGATGGATTTCTTCTATTGTTCATGTATGGCGCTCAGCAACGTATAATTGGCGCAGCTGCTGACTCTACATCAGAGCCGGCTACGTGATAAGCGCCATCTTCATCTGCGCAGAATATCAGCGACTTGGCGTCCAGTATCGTCAGCACCGCGTGCTAAGGCTTTCTTTTTGGATCAAACTGGCTTTCATCATTGTTGACTGTTGGTCTCTCCAAGTCCCATACTGCAGTCGTGGATTCCACTAATATCACATGCCCTGCTAGTAATCCTTGCGGTCATATTCGTTGCCATGACCTTTACAAGAAGGAAAAACGTCGGTGCTGTATTCGGTATGAGATCCCCTGTTCTCCCATATAATCAAATTACGGCACTAACAACAGTCACAGAATGGATCATCTCCCTAGTCTTCACCTTCTACGTCCTAAGCTTCTCCATCGATCTATTCCCCGCCGCAAAAGACAAGCAACTCAAAGGCAACCTCGAGCAAGGAGAGCTGGGTAACCTAAAACATGGCGCAGGTCACGAAATGACCCCACAGAACAGCTACGCAAACGGCTATGCCAACGGCGATGGACTCCAACACCCAGTCCCCAATGATGGATCATATCCCACAGATGATAGATACCACGCCAACGGCGGTACCGGATACACGGAACCGGCCGTGAATGGCGTATACTACGGCGACGGCGCGTCTAGACCTATTGTTGCAGCACAGAACTTTTGATTTTCTGATCCACGAACACGCGCATTGTGAAAACCACACGAAACGTAGCGTCGAGATAGCATGGGGTGCATAGCGATCGTCCATTCTAGAGGATTACGGAAGCATGGGTTGCGGAATAATATAATAGAAGAAAGCGAGCATTGCGGGAGCAAGAGGGTATGTATGTTAGACCTAGAGTAGAGTAACAGAAGCAAAGGGGAGTCCGAAAGCACGGTGACTATATATCCCCTAGATGAATATGAAGACTCTTTCTTGTATAATAGACACCATGTTATGAATACATGTAGGCAAAAGGGAAAAGGGAAAATTATTCAAATGATCTTTGGTCTCATCTCATCTGCAAGCATACCTGGCTGGAAGCGTACAATTCAAGTCGTCGTCTCGACCGTCATCTGATATGCCTTTTGAAACATGGATAGTAAAACGTCAATCCTGCTGCAAGTATCATCGAAAAATTGAAGCGTACACTTGATCTTGACCTTCGTATACCTCCATGATGAACTACCTACCTTGCCAACCCTTCTCCAAACGTACATAGCGAAAATCCTCTCGCTCCCACAACTACGAAACCCCCTCCAACCCTCTCCAATCCCCACCACCCCCACCACCCTCATAACCCACACCCCTCACAAAATCTCCTGAAACTTTGAATCCCTCACCGGACTCCCGCCCACGCGCCCCGCCTCCCCCAACACAGCCGGCGGCGGCGCCAACCCCTCCTCGTCGAAATGATCCAGAGCCTCCTCAAACTCCTCCTCGTGACTACTCTCCGTCTCCTGCCGCCGCATGGTCGAGCGGCCTCGCGTGTCTTCGTCGCTCGACACGCTGCTGATGGAGGGCGAGGAGGAGCGGTCGCGGTGTCGGGAGTGGCTGTGGGGTTCGGATGCCGCGTAGAGTTCGTCGTCGTCGTCATACTTCCCGGGGCCGGGAAGCACGGCGGCGGGCTGGTGGCTAGCCGTTGCGCCTTCGCGGGCTGACGAGGATGCGGGGGGATCGAGACTGCTATTGTTCACTGTGTTTGTGGCGGTCAGGTTGGAACCACCTACGAAAGATTTTTCTTTGGTGCTCCTTTCGGGGGCTACCTCTTTGGTTTCCGGGGTCTTGGCGGGTTTAGTGCTGCGAGAGGAAGAGAATTTTGATTTGAGCCAGGACGAAACTTTGGATTCGCCTTTCGGCTCCTTTGACGTGGAGGAGGGGCCGGTGATGGTGGTTTGTGTGGTTGGGGCCGGGGTAGTTTTGGATGTCATGGGCTTGGTGTGCTTGGGTGGTTTGGTGAGGGTTATGGCTTTCGTTGTTGTGGATGGCTCGGATTGGTATTCTGGCGCAGCCCCAGTCGAAGGCTCGTCCGGAGGCAGCGGAACAGCGACGGCCTGGCCAAACGTTCCAGATGAGGTGGTGTCTGACACCGGTGGAGGGTCGTCATTAACAGCAGGTGCTGACAGTACACGGGCGGCGACCAGTTTGGCATGGTCCGGATCTGTCACCGGTGGAGTAATTGTTCCCCTGAATTGTTCTGATGAGATTGCACTTGGCTCAACTGGAGATGGTTCTTCGGACAGCGATACAATATCTGGTTCTTCTGCGGACAATGGCTCAACCGTAGGTATTGGGTCGAGGACTGGAGGCTCCGTTGCGGTCGTCGGCCTTTCTTCCATCGTTTGAACGACAGCTGCCGAGGCCACAGGGGTCTCCTTCGCCCTGCGCTTCTCTTCCCGAAGGCGCTTTTCTTCTGCTTTCTTCGCCTTTTCCTCTTCCTTTTTGGCTTTTGCCTCTTGCTTTTCTTCCTCTAGCAACAATTAGCATGGCTATTATATTTTAAGACCAGGATGGCAACATACCTCGAAATTTCTTCCACTCCTCCTTGGTCCTTAGATTACGCTCCTTTTGATCTTGAGCCTTGTCCGCCGCAATCCGCTCCCTTTCTAATTGTTCTTGTCTGATTTGCTCGTCTCGGGCTCGCTGCTTCTCTGCCTTCGCGGAGATTTCATCTAGTGTCGGTTGAACTCGTTGCGCGGCAATAGCATTGATTTCAGATTGATCGAGATACTTTCCACCACCAATATTGACCCTTCCATGATTAACCATCCGTGCTTCACTATCGGCTTTCGCACGAGCGCTCGCTTTGGCCTCCCACTCCTCCATCATTGCCGGTGAAGCTTTGCCAGTCTCATTGAAAACCTTTTCATCCATACCATGCATACTGGTTTTGACGTTGCGCTGCGCAGCCGCCATTAACGAATCTCTGTCCTTTTGCCGCTTCGTTGCATCGACCTGTGCTAGCTTGTCGCTAAACAGAGACATCTCAGATCGTATTTGTCTTGAACGCGCGGCGTCGGACTCGTCGATTTGCCCGTCACTGGAAGCTCGCCTTCGAGTCCGTCCACGTATCGATAACCTAGACTGCGGTGGGGCAGCAGCGCCATAATAATTTCTGTACGCGGCGTGTTCATCGTGAAGCTTGGCAAGACGCTCTGCTGCCAACTTCTGTGCGGCTTCTTGTAGCTTGACGTACTGAGGGGCGGATTGTTGCGCCGTCGCTGGCGTTGTAGTCGAAGCCTGGCGATTATGCACACTGGTGGCAGCATAGCGGCTTTCGGCGCTTTCCAGATCCGCGGAAGCTGCATCTATTGCTTTTTGTTGCACGTCGTACATTTGCTTCGCCATTGAAATTGCCGCAGCTCGGAGGCCAGCTTGTCTGTTCTTCTCTTCGACCTCTGGTGCGACGGGTGGATGTGAGGTATACATTTCGCGGGATAGATTGGTCACTGCTGCATTATGGATCCGACCTGCGTCTATTGCACTTAGCGCTTCACTGCGTGGTTGGGTAGTCCTGTTTGAAGGTTTGTTGGCAAAAGTCGCGGCACTGAGAGCATTTACTGCAGAGTTCGCCGAGTCTGGGTACGCCGGATTAGCCACAGGCATAGACCCAGCGCGCCTTCTGCTGCCAGACATAGCACCGGTCGCGGCAAGTAATGCCCTCTTGCTCTCATCAGTAGTAACGCCTTGGTATACTTGAGGGCTTAATTCTTTCATGCGCATAGCCTGCCCGGCCGCGGAATTACTGGCATCGGTCGGTTCGGGCCTCCATATATTGACGTGCCCTCCATCCTTGGCAGCAAGGAGCGCGGCTTTGGAGCCGGCAGCGCTCATTTCTGGATGCCAAAGCGGGGCAGCTTTGTAGTCTTTTGCCAACAGTGCAGCCTTGTTTGCAGATGCGGAAGGGTCAGGTTTCCAATATTCGAAGGGCTTTTGGTTGGCGTTTGCCAGGTTTGCGGCCGCTCCTGCCCAGGCATCTTTGTTGGTGAACCCTGCAGAAGGGAAAGACGGAAGGTCGCGCGGATCGGCATGTTTAAGTGAAGCAGCAGCTCCTATACAGTTGAAATTGTAAGGTGGAGGATATCTTGTCGTGAGGATTGTCAAGTCCTTACCTGCTGAGGATAACTTATTCTCCTCATCCAAAGGGTAATTGCTTCGATGTCTGTTTCCTCTATCTCCCTTTGTGTCATACAGAGCAGCATTCGCAGCTTGTTCGTCTTAGCGCGACACATACTCCGGCATGAATCTTATGAAGTGTGCTCACCTTGATCCTCAAGCTTCTGCGACTTCGTGCCGGCCATATCGCCAACAGCGTCTCGATTGGTTCTTGGATGGGTTGGATCTTATGGCAGCACCAGTTGCCTATGGCCCCATGAAATAACAAGCTATATCTGGCCTGAAGGATGGAGAAGGTAATGTTGGATAATGGGATGTAAAGAGATGTTTACTACTGCTTGACTTATGACAGCATGGGGGCTAGTCGACACTACAAGCTGGGAGGGGATGTCAACTGGACTGTACCGATGACGTATGAGGCTACAGTACTCCCCTTTCTTGGATGCCCAACGCTTGGCTCAACTACATTTCACGTATCTCTGGGTACCTTAGCAAACTACCTACCGTACAAGGGACACAGGCCTGGACTATGTATCTACCTTAGGTAAATTAAGGCTCTACCATTTACTACTGCCGCTCTTACCATCTATCCAGATTGGACCTGATTTGGTGTTAAGCTGTGGAGTGTTCGCTAGAATCACGGTGACAACACTGCAAATGACCGATAACACTAACTCGTTATCTATCTGCTATGACAGAAATTTGCATGCTCTGATGCGCACAGAAGTAGTATGGCTCAGAAACCTACGATGCTCGTCGGTGAAATCGTTCCTGAGAGCCCCTTCCCCTCCATCTTAAACTTCCGTGATGTTGGACAGACTGTGAATCGTCTTCAAGGCTCAACGTGAGTGACTCCTCCAATTGCCCCTAAGCTAGCAATCGTGTAAAGCTTGGGCTGAGTCTTCGTAGCGCCTTACGAGAAGGGCAAGTTTTCAGAAGTGCAAGGGTACGTCGAAGCGCATCCTCATGCCTTGAACGATGCTGACTTACGGATGTAGCCCGACGATGCAGTTTCTCAAGATAGGAGAGCTTTGGTTGAAAGGTTCCATATCGCTACTGTGATTGACTTGAGATCTAAGTCTATAACCCCCTAATATCCCTTCTATAATGCTACGTTTCCTAAGCCTCCTCATAGAACTGAGCACGTTAATCAAGCCAAGAAGCGCAATGACCTTGTTGCAAGTTCGGCAGCAGCACCCCGATCGAATAGCGCGGCGGCTGAACCGCTAAAGATCTCCCAGATACGGTATCACGAGATCAATCTCAATGGTAGTGCGTACGAGCGGGCACTCTTGTGGAAGCTTAGATGGTCCAGCTTGACGTCTGTTCCGTTGGTTTTCCCATTCGGACATTTTTTCTAACCATCTACTAGAAAGTTAATAAGTCTCATAACCCTCGGCTACAGGACCGAAGCTATCAGCATCCTAGGCCGAGAAGTCATGCAGTCTCAGGGACTCATCGGACTTGGCAAAGACTCCCTCGACCACAGCAAGTCCGAGATTCGTCAGGTCTTCCAAGTGCTGGCCGATTCGAGGGAATATCCTGTCATGATCCATTGTACCCAAGGGAAAGACCGGACAGGCCTTATCGTCATTCTCTTGCTGCTCTTGTTGGAGACTCCTTTACATATAGTTTCTGCGGACTATGTGGCCAGCGAAAGACTTTTGTTGTCGGAAAAGGAAGCAAGAATGCAGGAGCTGAAAGAGATGGGACTGAGTGAGGACTTCGCTGGCTGTCCTGGGACCTTCGTAGCAGATATGCATGACCATATCAGGAAGACATATGGTAGCGTGCAAAGATACCTGCAGTGTATTGGGGTCGGCCAAGCCATGCAGGAAAAGATTAAACAGAATGTGCTTGAGCAACAACGTCAATGATATAGGCGTTTCTAGAGAACGAATAGTGTATCGGTCATTTCTCAAGCCCAAAGTGACGGACAACTGCCGCAAGGACCAATGAATATCCCGATCCAGAATCCACGTTGTTTTCCTCCAACACCTTTGTCATTGCCACCAGTACACCCGAAGCTTCGAAGGCGCTCATCGCAGACTTCTCCTCTGCCGTCGCCTTGCAGAAAGCTCAGGACCCGTGTTAACTCCATAGCCTACTCCATAGGGAACAACATCAACCCGTACGCTAGAGTTTTCCGCATCATCGTCGTAATCGGAATCATCTTCGCTGGGATTAGCCTCATCAGGGGCTTCGTCTATGTACTCTCGTCGAAGAATTGAGGGATCAGACGAAGCAGCATAAGGCCGTGCTATAGGGGGTACTCTTCGTACACTGGAGTACTGAACTTCTGGCGGTCCTGACACATTTCTTCGGCCTTGGCTGTATTGCACGGGCATCTGTGGAAGTGGAGGAGAATGCGTTTGGTACTGGAAAGGCTCGTTAGAGTAGGGCTGACTGGAAGAAGCTGAACGGGGCCGGGGAATCCAATTGGGATCATCCGGTAGACGCCGCGGCAAAGGTGGCGAACGAGACGATGGCGGTGGTTGCGAGGGTTCTGGTACTGAGACATACCGCCTTTGCTGAGTGTGTGCTTGGTTTGGTGGCAAAGGAGGACTTAGCTGCTGTAGATTATGAGAGCTTGTAGATCGTGACCCAGAACGTGATGATCTTCCCTGTGGCGCGGAGCCAGAAGATGGATAATAGCCAAACGGCGCATAGGACGGAATGCCATCTGAGCCAGGTACAATCATTCCCGGAGGTGTCGCGCGAGCAGGGCTGGACGAGCCACTCTTACTATATCCTGGGATGAGGTCCTTCGAGCCCCTCTTCCCTAGCTTGTCGTTCTTGATTGTATTACCGAAATATCCAGTACTTCGACGTCGTTCCACATCCTTCGAATTTGTCTCTGCGTCTCTAGACTTCGCTTGGTCTTTCCGCCTTTTTCGTTCTAGGGCATCGATCTCTGGTTGGGTTAACTTAACATTGGTCCTGCCAAGCATCTGTGCACGACGTATACGTTCCAGAGCTCTCTGCACGAGCATTTCTTCCTTATCTCTCAAAGCCAATTGCATTGTACCCCCGGATACTCCTTCCGAGTCATTTTCCTCTTCTGAAGATCTGGAGCTGTAATTATAATTATGATCACGTCGTTGTCGGTTTCGAATCCCGAGTCCCAAATCTGCGCCAGTGAAATGTAATTCATCACCAGGGTATGTACCATGTAAACCAACGCCTTGCCCGTTATCGTCGTCGTCGTCACTGTCTATTTCTTCAACGCGACGATCTGCCTCCCACTGCCGACTTCGCCTTGCGTCTCCTTTCCTCCTCTTTCCCTCCCGAGCCCCTGATGGTCTTCCCCATGAGGGCATATCTTTTGGAGTTCGCGGCCGACCACCTAGACCGCCTCCTCGGAAAAAGCTGTATCGATCGGTTTGTCCATGAAAGATGCATGGCCTAGTATGCTTACGCCAGTGGCTCCGACCAGCCAAAGTGCAGTCGAGATAGGCGACGCCCATATGAACAGGGGTACGGCGATTACCAGTAAACCAGTGTAGAGCTGCGACGTTGTTGCACGCATAAAGCCAAGCTCAAGATCACGACCGCCCAATTTCTTGATTCCGAACAATCCAAGGCCAACAAAAATGATGTCGAATAGTAGGGTGAGATTTGTAAGTAGACTGTAGATCCCCAGCATTATTGCAACGGCAGCGTAATTGCTTGAAAAGTAGCCCAGGTTGTAGTTGACTCTGCTTTGCATCTCCCCGAAAGTGGTGGGCTTGGAAAGACGTTTGAGATCGAGAAATTCGGAGATAGGTTTTAGATTGGCAAATCTGGTTCCGATTGACTGAGAACGTACGCTGTCAAAACGCGATCCGAGATTTAGACGGGACGTCAAAGCCTCGAGGGGGATCTGAATGCGTGCCATTGCTGAATGTCAAATGGTCTGAAGTCCTCGGAAGTACGAGGGTGTAAGGTATGAAACGGATGGTAAGGAAGCTGCAGTCCGTTAGATTTTGGGATACTTTTAAAGGAATATGGGACCATTTCGTCTGCATAGGAGCATTGAAGGCCGAGACCACCTACACACTGTTTGAACCTTTAGAGTAGAACGGCCTTTAGAGAGACGTAAAGTGGTCGCGTGCAGGCGGTTGAAAATGGGGAATATTTAGATGAAGCTGGGGCCTGACTATTCGTTCTTTATTTCAAGGTCCTGTCCGGAATTGATGACTTGGAAAGAGACGCACCATTAATTGTTCAACTGCGGCCCCCAACACATTGTTGTCAAGTGCCAGGCAGCTGAGTCCGCCCGCCTAGGAAGACAAAGAGGAGCGGAAGGGTTACTTAAGGAACTTTTGGCAACAACCAACCAAGCAGGCTTTTGCTTTTTGACTGTGGGCTTTCCTACCCCCTTGCCCAAAGGCCCTCTCACCGCACTCCCCTGCAGACTTCCCGATTGGGCCACGTTTACGTCTTAGGGCAGTTCTTACATAAGAAAACTAGCTTCCGGTACCTTACTTCAACACAAGAGGTCCTCAAATTAATATTGGCCTTACACTCTTTTATCATGAAAATCTCACTCTTTTCATTGTTGGTTTGGGGAGCTTTATTAGCCCTGGTAGCTGGCTGGGGGAAAGATGGTGAGCGAAGTCGATATATGTGGGGACATTTGCAGCTTTTCCTAATTATATCTCTCCACAGACCATGAGATCTTTCGTCTACGGGACGAACTGGAGGCTTCGGAAGGCCCCGATGTAACATTCTACGGTACGTAGATATATTCGAACTAGACTTTGAACTCAAGTGGACTGAAAGTTACCTTGAATCAGATTTCTTGGGTGTGAAGCCCAGCGCATCACAAGATGATATCGCCAAAGCCTACAGGAAGCAGTCCCGTCTGATGCATCCTGACAAAGCCAAGCAATCCTTTGTTGCATCGAGGGCGAAGCCAACCTCAAAATCCAAGCCGGATCCACGGAACAAGAAGCCTGGTGTCCATGTTAGCAAGCCTCCATCAGAATCGGAGATTCATGACGCGGTCAAGAAGGCCAGCGACCGGTTTGCGCGACTTGCAGTGATTACCACTATATTGAAGGGACCAGGGCGAGAAAGATACGACCATTTTTTGAACAATGGCTTCCCTAAATGGAAGGGCACTGGCTACTACTATGCACGATTCCGTCCGGGCCTTGGGACCGTGCTCATTGGTCTGTTTGTACTATTTGGAGGCTTGGCCCATTATGGTGCAATGTACGTAAGCTGGATGAGGCAAAGAGAATTCGTCGAGCGGTACATTCGACACGCGAGACGAGCGGCTTGGGGTGACGATTCGGGTATTCGAGGGATCCCTGGTATCGACACAGTTGGTGCGGCACCACCTGCCGCTGCCGCCCAAGAAGATGCAGCGCCTGTGCTTAACCGAAGGCAGAAGCGCTTGCAAGAAAGAGAGAGTAAGAAAGAGAAGGACACCAAAAACGCCCGTGGCGTACGCCGGAGTGGTACAAGTACACCACTTGATTCGGAATCTGAAGCTGGCCCACAAGGCTCAAAGAAAAGAGTCCAGGCGGAGAACGGCAAGACCTTGGTTGTGGACTCGGTAGGAAACGTGTTTTTGGAGCAGGAGAATGAGGATGGGGTAAAGGGTGAATACCTTTTGGATCCCAATGAAGTATCAAGGCCTACGTTTCGAGATACCGTGCTTTTTCGTCTGCCTACATGGATCTACGTTAGTATCAAAAGTCGGGTATCAGGGGGTACCTCCCATCGCGAGGACGGCGAAGTGGAGGATGATTCGACAAGCGCCGAGGAGAGTGGAGACGTTATTGCCGATGCAAAGCATGGTATAGCACGGAAACGTGGGAAGCGGAATGGGAAGGCGCATTGAATGTCAATATATATTCGTTTCTTTTCAAACATTATTTATCTCCTGTACAAACAATGCTTTGATACAGACTACGTAAATCCGCTTTTATCAAAGTACCATTGTGGTTCAAGTTAGCCTGCGTTAGCTGTTGACTGAGTTGAAGCTGATACTTACGTAGCAGATCTATTCGAAAACCAACTACCGTACCATTAACGGCAAAATAACCCTCGCGACAGAATTGGATTAATATCAATATACCGGCGTGGGTCATCCCATGTCTAGGGCACGAGACCAATGCCCACAATTCTATTCATGTCATACAAATCATTCCACCGTTTACATTTATGGGGGTATCCTGTCAAACAAGTTATATGTCAAGATTCGCGCATATGGAAAGTATAACAATATAGTTCATCGAACTGTCCATTTTCTACAAGTACATCCGGTCAGCACCAGGCTTCCAATAGGCACTTGGACAAGGGAAGCTGAATCTTACTTTATCTGACGTACATTTCCCCAATACTATCGCAAAGAGCGTCTATCACCTTAGATAAACATCTGCGCCATCTTCATCAGACTTTGGACGCCGCCGCCTCCACCACCATGATCACTGCGACCACCGAAGCTGGAGCCTCCAAACCCTCCTCGTCCACCCATAACACTTGAAAGACCAGCCGGCAGCCGAATGCCAAATTGCTTCAGTACGTTGGCAAGGGCCCCGCCCGTAACAAGAGGCATGACTACCAGCATGAAGACCTTCATCGGGTGTTTTCGGGCGTAGTGATAGAAATCACGAATGATGCGCTTGATCTCATATACCATCTTCTGGATATAGCCATCGCGTGGGCGTCGTTTGTAGTGTGATGTTGACGAATGGCGGGATGTTGAGTAGTGAGATCGAGTAGGAGATTGGCGTCCAGGTCCAGAAAACCAGGCCATTGTTTCAGTCTCGACGGATTACCCTCCAGTGACTTGGTGTAGGTGCCCAATAGTGGTATTGAGACAGAGAATAGCTTGATGGCGGATGTCGTGGTTTTGAACGATTGGCACGAAGGAGCTCCACTCACCGCCCTCAAGAGGTTGGGCCGGGGCTGAAGGGTGAAGCTTGTCTTATGCAAAGCTTTGATTCGCAACGCTTGCCGAGACGCTAGAATAAGTAGAAATGACGCTTTACCGCTCTGGGGTCGGCCGCTGAACTGCGACCGGGGCAGTACGAGTACTCGTAGTGGGGGAGGGTTTCGACTGACGGTGCGTCACCGTCTCATGTTCAAGGCCCTTCACTCGTGACACCCAACGCGCTCGTCTACCCTGAACTCTACCATTTCCTAAAAGACCTTCAGTACCGAAGCCTACTACGGCGCGCAATTACTCTTGAGCTATCTGCACACCTATATTACTCGCCGTCGTTCTAAACCTGCTCCCTTGAGCTGCGTCGTTCTGCAAGATGGCTGGTAAGCAAGGTCTGATCGAGGGCACTTGCAGAGAAATGTTCTGATACAGAGTTTCTAGACGCACCAACTGATTATTGTATGCTTCGCTCTACGTTACCTCATTCCTGCCAGCCTGATAGGAATAGATAGGATTCTTGACATATCCCCAAGCGCGACACAACAGCAGATTCGCGATGCGTACAAGAAGTACTGTGCTACCCTACGCCCTTAATAGATTGAAACACTGACATGCGCAAGACAAGCCCTAAAGTCTCATCCCGACCGCGTCCCCTCCGACTCCCCAGAACGCCCCGCCCGAACAAAGACATTCCAGAAAATCAACGATGCCTACTTCACCCTCTCAGACCCTTCTCGTCGTCGTGACTACGACGCCGCACGAACCTACCATGGCTTCCCCGGTACATCAGCCTCGGATTCGGACCCAGAGGAAGAAATCCCTCGCCCGCAAGCCGGTTCTGGTGGTGGAGGATTCCCCTGGTCGGCCTTCGGGTTCGGGTCCAGGAATGACATCAACCCAGATGAAAAAAGCAACGAGCAGTTTGGGTCCGTGTTTGAAGAGATGTTGCGAGAAGAGGGCATGGCTGAGGGGAGGGAAGCGAGGCCGACAAGCAAATTCTGGAGTCTTGTTGGTGGACTGAGCGGAGGCGCAATGGGATTCATCATGGCCAATTTCCCAGGTGCGCTGGCAGGAGCGGTTGCGGGAAATAGACTGGGTGCTGTGAGGGATGCAAGAGGGAAGAGCGTCTACTCGGTCTTTCAAGAGCTGCCTCAGGGGGACAAGTCGAAACTACTTGGTCAGCTTGCGGCGAAGGTTTTTGCGCACGCGGTGGGTTCTGCATAGGTGTTGGTCGTTTGCACTTCGCTGGCGTTAGTTTCCAAGGCATCTCTAGGGTAGTTGGGTTGGTTTTTTGCACTCCTGCTTTTAGACGTACTCGAATTCATGTCCAAACCATTTAGTGAATCTAGAACATCGACAAGAAACCGTCAGTTTCGGCCATAATCTGATCTGTACAGATTAAAAATAGACGACATAAACGAGCCTGATCTGATACTTACTCCTACAGGATTTGGTAAATTGGGCAAACCAAGCCAGAGCATTTTTAAAAGGAATCCACCGAAAAGCACCATAGCGAAGCCGAAACAAAACACCCCCTCTAATCCCCCAAAGCCTTATCCCAGCATAAACCAAAGTCTGATAACTTTGGGTTTAAGCCAAGCACTATTGCACCCAGCCCTTCCTTTCAAAACCCTCTCGTGCAGAACAGGCCACCTCACCACGTGCCTAATAATCTCCGCCAAAGAAAGCCGATCTCCTCCTACTGAGCTGTAACGTCCTGGTTCTTGTTTTCCTCGGCTGCCACTGCATCCACCCATACCGCTGCTTCTTCTCGCCAGCAGATCTGGATCTCAGAACGGAAGAGGTGGATTTTGACAAGTTCAGGGGTGGTGTGCTTGTGGATTGTCCGATAAGGTATGCTGCCGTTAATTCAGTGGCCCGGAATTCGAGTTGGGGTTGGAGAGGTAGGCGCATATTGCCGTGTCCGAGAAAAATGCCATGGGTCAAGCTGCCGGCATGCCGTTTTGAGCGGGGAAGAAAGAAAGGGTTTGGAAATTTAGATGATTTATCTTATCAGCACGGTATGTCTTGATTAAGGAATTTTTATCAAGTTGCGGGCTACGAACGGTCACTGGCAAGATCTCCGGAAAGAGTGGGTAGGGTGCATTCTTGGTTTCGTAAACGAGACGGGTGTGGCTACTCGCAGCAGATGTAGAAAAATCGAAAATTGGAAAAGGTTCGTGCTTGGTGATATGATATCCTACGTAGTAGGAGATATAGTTGGAGGAAGATGATGTTATGTGATGAATGAGATAGGTGACGGTACTCATTCGAGGCGTCCATTTAATTGCACTCGAACGTAATGAAATTGTATGAAGCTATAACCTATGGTCATTGAAGCTATGGGAAAGTCTTGTCCTAACAACAGAAAGTGGCCCATCAGTCATCAGGTCGTAACAACTATCCAATGTTACAAGGGAAAGTTCCTGTAGGAACTGCTGTTGTCCGGTGTGAATACCGGTAAGCCTATTGACCCCACACTCTTTTGCTCTCGTATTGTAATTTAAAAGGAACCCTTGACAGGTTGCTTGCTGATTCTGTTGAGAAACCTGCGATACTCTGCGACGCCTGAAGTACTCGTGCATTCCGCGGTTCTCGCTCTCATGAGGTTCTACTGGATGCATGTAGCGTTGGAGAAGAGACAGGGCGAAGGACACACTTAGCCGAGATTTGCGTAGACGCCAGGACGCGCTTACTCGTAGCGGGGTCTTACCCCAGGTCAAAATCTACCCTTTTTGATGCGACAGCTCTATCAGCGACGTCGCCGCAATGCGCTATATGATTATTCAGTTTGTGTTGTTGTTCGTGTGTACCGGCCCACTTCATGTCTTTGGAAACCCTGTTCTTCAGGTTCCTTTGACTGGAAGTCTTTTGGAGGCAAATCGAAACATCTCTGTTGAGCTTTTCGCTGACCTCGAGGAGCTATCGCGTATTGTGGATATCTCCTATTGTGTGGGCGCAACGGGCACTGGCATACAGAAGCCTTTTCTCTGCGCGAGTCGGTGTCAAGACTTCCCGCATTTTGAATTGGTTACAGTAAGCACCTTGAGAGTGAGTCACTCAAGCATGACGCTGACAGCTGTTGCTGTAGACGTGGAACACGGGGATCTTACTTTCTGACAGCTGCGGATATATTGCTTTGTCTCATTATCCATCAGTCCCGCGCATCATCGTCGCTTTTCGAGGGACATATTCCGTAGCCAACACCATTATCGACCTGTCAACTGTGCCCCAAGAATATATTCCATACCCTGGTGATGATGATAACGACAAATCTTCTAGCGACGGTCTGTTCAGCTCATTAAGTGGTCCTCGCCAGATATTCCGGAGGTCCATCGATCCTGAAAAATCCGATTGTACCAATTGCACGGTCCACCTAGGCTTCATCACCTCGTGGAGGCACACTAGGCCCCATGTCGTTCCTCATCTCGAAGAGCTCATCAAGCACCACCCGGAGTATCAGCTTACGTTGGTAGGGCATTCCCTAGGAGGCGCTGTTGCCGCGTTGGCTTCCCTTGATTTCAAGTCGCGGGGCTGGAACCCACAAGTCACGACTTTCGGAGAGCCAAGAATTGGAAATCAAGCGCTCATGAAATACATCGATAAGGGGTTTTCTAGCGATCATCGGAACAGCACTAGTAAAATGTTCAGGCGGGTAACACACGTCGATGATCCTGTGCCTTTATTACCACTAAGTGAATGGGGTTATGGAATGCATGCCGGAGAGATATACATCTCAAAACCTGAGCTTCCATCGGAGATTGAAGACCTCCAGTCTTGTGTTGGCGATCAAGACCCTCGATGTATTGCCGGTGCAGATGATTCTTACAACAGAGTACCTATGCATAGCATCGAGCGAGATAAAGCAATTGCAGAGGCTAAAGACTGGTGGAACGAAAGCAAAGGCTTCTTAACGGTACCAGCTCGATTTCGGATCTGGCAACTTTTCTTTGCTCATCGGGATTACTTCTGGAGGCTTGGGTTATGCCTCCCTGTGAGTAGTCCTAAGGATTGGTACGAGGAGCTTCCTGGGTTTGGGTCCGATCCGTAGTACCGTAGTGTCTTTCTGTATTTGAGCGCTGGCGTTGGCGATTCTCGGCGTTACAGCGTTGCTTAGCTATCCTTATATTCTAATCCTCGAGACAAGTCTTTTTAAAGGGCCGACCTTGAACGTCAATGTGAAATGTTTCTAATGCCTGGTGACGAGTACATCTCCAGTTGTCTTTGACCTTTCCGCAAGAGATACTCGATTGCTGCGAAATCCTTTGTATCAAGTGTGACATGCTCCTTGAACTCATTCCTGATTTGAAGCGTTAGTATTGAAATATAGGCTTCGGCTATGCTCTTTACCTGGCATATCTCCGGAAATTCTCCTGGGCATCCTTTTCATTGTTACTTTTTGAATACAAAGACCATTCCCCAGTTGATGACCACTTACCACGGGCTTCTGCCTCACTGCTCTCAGACATCGTCTATACAATGACAAAACGTCTCTCTGTAGTCCTGAAAGCCTCATATTGACACCTTCACTCTGCCTGCTGCTGTAAACAAAGCAAACGATCGAGTACGGACAGCTTAGCGAGAGTCTTCCAGCGGCAATAGCGCCGGCAGTTCGTTAACTCCGATGCTGGGGATCTCCCCACTTCTACCTACCTTACTTTCCCGATTGTTCATACTGCAATTGCATTGAGATTATATAATCGATAAAAACAGGAAGAGCAGTACCCAACTGTGCAATGCCAGCCTTCTCTGTGAGTCTCTGCATCAATACCTCAGTTCAGAACTCTTAGCAACCGTTAACAGCTCCCAGCGTCTGGTCCGATTTCTTGCCAAAGATGGCCGGACATATTACGGCGACGCCATCTTACCGGCAGGCGTGAGTGACATTGGAAAGACCAGGCAGGCGCGCGTTATCAAGGGAGATATATTTGGCCAGCATGATGTAACCGAGCAGGTTGCGGTAAGAGACAGATAGGCGGATGGGATAGCTTGTCAGGAAGCTCGACTAAGCTCTGCAGGACGTGAGACTGCTACTAGCGCCGCTGGCAAGAGAAGACGTGAAGACTGTGAGGTGCTTAGGGCTCAACTATGAGCAGCATGCGAAAGAGGTGCGCAAGGTTTCCATTAACCAATCTCAGACCGTGCCTAACACCACCGTAGTCAAACATGCCCCTGCCAAAATACCCAATACTCTTCTATAAGCCCGCCACGTCCCTGGGCGGTCCCTTTGACAATATCCCTGTGCCAGCCATGGCCCAGGAAGTCGAGGGTCTAGATTACGAATGCGAGCTCGTTGCAGTAATTGGCAAACAGGCGCGAGACGTGTCCGAGTCCAAAGCTCTCGACTATGTAATGGGCTATGCTGTTGGCGACGACGTTTCGCACCGAGAATGGCAAATCAAACGCGGTGGCGGCCAGTGGTCAATGGGTAAAGGTTTCGATGGGTGGGCTCCCTTTGGACCTGGGATCGTATCGTCAAGCATCATCAAAGATCCACAAACACTGAGAATATGGACAAAGCTGAATGGGAAGACTGTTCAGGATTCTTCGACAAAAGATCTGATTTTCGGGGTTGCGAAGACGATTGCGTTCTTGTCGCAGGGAACGACACTTATGCCTGGAGATTTGATATTTACGGGGACGCCGCAAGGAGTTGGGATGGGGAGAAGCCCCCAGCTGTGGCTCAAGGATGGCGATATCGTCGAGGTTGGATTGGAGGGTATTGGGACTTGTATAAATAAAGTTGAACATGTCAAGAGTAGGCCGAAATTGTAGAGGAGTTTAGCCTGGGGTTGAGTAGGAAACTTTAAAATATATTATGAGAAGCCTTTTCCATCGCCAGTGCAGCACATGGGTGAATGAATCTGCAAGACGTATCGCTCCAATGACGACTCCTCGATATTTCGAATATCGTGTCGTGAAATTAAACTACCTGAGTACCATATCCCTTGATAGTCTCCGCAAACGCCCAGCTCTGATTTTCCAACTGTTCATCTTCTTTCAGGTCCACTCCTCCCTCCTTTGTAACCACAGCCATGGAATACTTGTCCAAACTCCTCGCGTCTCTGTAGAAAAGCACCTTCATGCACTCCTTCACCGCAGCCACAGCCTGTTCTCTAGATATAGATTGAACCGCGGCCTCATCCTCCACCAGCTTCCTCAGTAGCGGTTGGGCCAGATGCGCCCCAAAGCCGGTTGCTAATGTTGGCGATGAAAATGTCGTGCCTAACAGGTCAACCGAGCTTAGGAAAGGCTTGTCATCTCCATCAAGTCCAGCGACCAGTATTTGGTTCCATAAAGGATTTATATCCGTGCGGCGCTTGTACATGACCTTGGAGAGGTAGGTGTGTAGATTTTTGGCGTTTAGATCGTGGCCATTAGAGCCGTAGTTCCCTTCGATATCGAGAGAGGTAAGATGTCTGTCGAGATATTGCATGTCTGAGACATCGCCACCAATACCGATGATGATTTTGGAGTTAAAAGGACGTAGGCGCTTCACGTCTGTGAAGCGTGCAAGGGAACCATAGGAAGCTACAGTGAAGTTTCAAGTCAGCAGACACGAGTATCCATAATGCAGCAGAGCGAGCCAACCTAGGTTATCTGCGGCGATTACTACCCCATCCTTGAACTTGACAGCAACGACTGATGTCCCCGTTACTATTGGCGATTGTGTGTGGTTTTTAGGACCGGTTGAGTGTAGATATGACGGATCGTAAGCTCCATAGACATCATCCCGTGGCTATGTATTTATCCAGAGGATCAGCTTGGGCTCTTTCCTATGTAGTGTATGTGACATACCCGGCCCCAGGCCTGCGGAAGATGGTTCATGGCGGAGGTTATAGGATTGACGATTAGCGGGATAGTTGTGCTTCTACGAAAGGTTTGAAGGACGCAATGTGATAGAATGTTCCTTCAATAAGCTGGTCTAAGTTCTTGAGCTGATGATGAGTTTTGAAGCTCGAGCTGTGGTCTACGCGGTTCACAAATGTAGCTTAGTGGATTTCGTGCTAAGCGCCAAAATACACTTGGCGTTTCTGGGTATGTGATTTTTGTTTATGGATTGTTACTGGAAGTTTACCTGGATCTCGAACGCTTCCGCTTGGGAGACCTTACACTCGTTTCCTGCAGGGCGCCATCAGTCCGTCCGCCTCGACGATCCAAACTGTTCCGCATATTCGAAACTTGAGGCGACCTTGTGCTTTCGCGATCCAGGCCAGCCATGACCCTCTCCGCCGCGCTGCCCCTGAATCCTTTGGCCACACCAACAGATCCTGGCGTCCCACTTCTGCTCAGCGGCTCAGTGCGAGTCGCAGAGATGAAACTAACGCTCTCACGTTGTAGACGTGATTTATCTTCTTCATTCTTTTTCGTGAGTTCTTGTTGGCTTTTCGCCAACTCCTCCTTGTAAGCCCAAGAAGGAAACCCTGTAGGATCCCAGATCTCCCTCGGTAGCGTTGTACTGTATTGGTCATGCTCATCCACACCCGCGGAAGCCGTTAGCTTCTGGAGTAGGCCAGGGTTCTTAAGTGCCGAAGATCTGGCTAACTTTTCATTGAAATGAACACCTTGCCGCTTAAGCTCTAGGAAGTGCTCAAACTTCTTTTCCATTCCAGGGGGTGGAGATCCAGGCGGCGACGGTGGTATACTCATATTGGGGATTTGGGGAAGCGTGAGATCCCGGACTGAGGTGCTATAGGCGGAGTAGGGCGATTGTGGAGCAGAATCAATATCATTCACCGATGCCACGCTTGTTGGAGGGCCCAATGGTCCAACCAAATTGCCGTTCGAAGCATGGACCTGGGGAACAGAAGATCCGTGACCCAGAGGATTATTTGATACCAGAGACACTTCTTAAGCAATGTTAGTTAGTAGTCAAGTAGAGGCACAAGTTGGGTGAGAAACTACTAAGTGGCGGGAGCATCGGAACTTCGTGTCCATCTTGCTTCAACGTCTAGGTCTGTTCCGTCAGCAACAGCGTTTGAACAAGTGGGCTCAAAGCACCTAGGTAAAGTCCAATAGAAAGCACTTTATAGCGGATAGGCTTGATCATACCTTGAGTGCTGAGTCTTCTGTTGACCCAGATTCTTCCTCATCGCTACTTCCATAGCCCACCAGACCAGACATGGCAATGAGTGAACATGATAGCCGTTGCTCGAGACTGAGCCTAGTAGAATAGCCGAATGGAAACCCGCTGACGCTTGGCGTATGGAAACCCAGCTAAAACTAATAATACAGACTAGGTTCCCTTGAGCTTGCGCATCACCAAGGTATCTCACCTAAGCAAACAGTCAAGCTACATTGACTGCCATACTCAACCTCCACATCAAATCCCCTGATGGCTTCACTGTTAAGCCGCAATCCAGATATGGTCTCCGGACCTGGCTACTCCTTCTCTCAAACCGCGACCACTGCCGGCCACAGAGAGCACAGCTTCTACCCGTAAGCTACGTGATGACTTTGTTAGCAGCGTTCAAGCTTACTTTCACAGATATGCAGACAACGGAGGGTCTACATTAGGTATCACCGGCAACGATTTTGCCATTCTCGCCGGCGACACTCGATCAACATCAGGATACAGCATCAACACCCGATACGCACCCAAAGTCTTTAAGATAGGCGGCGACGATGAAGCAGGAGAAGGTGCGCATATCGTACTCTCAGTGGTCGGCTTCGCAGCAGATGGGCAAGCTCTAAAGGAACGCCTCGATGCCGTCGTTAAAATGTACAAGTATCACCATGGCAAGAAAATGTCGGTCAAAGCGTGTGCACAGAGATTATCCACCATTCTATATCAAAAGCGATTCTTCCCGTATTACGTCCATGCTATTCTAGGAGGGCTGGATGAGGAGGGGAAAGGTGCACTTTACAGTTACGATCCGGTGGGTTCATACGAGCGGGAGCAGTGCAGGGCAGCAGGTGCTGCAGCGAGTCTGATAATGCCATTTTTGGACAACCAAGTGAACTTCAAGAACCAATACATCCCAGGGAGCGGTGAAGGGCATGCATTAGAGGCACGGAAGGCGGAGCCTCTCTCGAGACAAGAGGTTGAGCAGCTTGTGAGAGATGCCTTCACAAGTGCGGTGGAGAGACACATCGAGGTTGGCGATGGGTTGCAAATACTGGTTGTGACAAAGAATGGGATAGAGGAGATCTACGATCCTTTGAAGAGGGACTAGCACTGATCTCTTCCTTAGCCAGAAAGCATTTTCATAAGGCGTCTTTGATTGAACCACAGCGCTCTATATTGCTCGCTTTTTGAGCACTTCTATTCATACCGTGATCCATTTTGTGGATGCCTGCCGTGCATGTCTTACGCATCACTCAGCCTTTACAACTCCTCAACAATGCAGTTTTTGTATGTCACTTTGTTGAGACATTCCCAACCCACCTGGAATCCAACCAGCCATAACGCCGCGCTAGAGCCATGCAAGAGGTAAAAAAAGGTACCTAGAAACGCTCCTTCATTCGCGACGCAACTGTTCGGAGATTGCCGTACACCTTGCCCTGCAAACGGAGATCAGTTAGCATTGAATCAGCGAGGGCGACGGGCACTGGGACTTACGGGAGGGCTTCCCAGGATCAGACTGACGATCGCTTCTCGGGCGATGTGTATGTTCTTAAAGCCACCAAGAATATGTATTTTCTGATCAGCCAATACTACCCGTGTACGGCTTGCATTCTCGATGGCGAACTTTGTTTTCCCATCCTGGAGCTTTTCAGTATTCCAACTGCCAAAATGAGCACCTCCAAACGTACCTTTCCAGCAATGCGCCCAATCGCTCGCCCTAGATGTTCTCCGTTCAAAGTTTTCACGTCCTTAATCTCAAATGTTTCAATGTATAGATCATCTAGCCGCAACAGCGCGATAGAGTCGTCAACATCAAAACCCAGGCTAAAAGCTTTTACAAAATCTTCGCCTTTCTGCAATGCGCCTGAATCCGTAGTATACTTCGACGTCCTTAACTCCACTGCTCGAGCTTTGATAGTCATTCGTACTTGCAATTTCAGGTGTTCGACCAGAGGGGGGTAGATTTTGGGCCATGCGGATTTCAGGGGCGTCATACGGTGGGGGGGAATGAGAACTTTTCGGGTCTCGCTTCGGTGGGCTCGCTCGATATTCTTTGCTGGGGGAAAGCTTGGGCGCCCTTCTTCGTCTATACGCATTTCTGTGTCCTCTCTCTGCATTGACTGTGGTGTAACCTCAGACAGAGCGGTACTAGTCGCGTCGACTAGTAGCTCGTCATCGTCATCTGATCAGTAGGTAAGCTTAGCGGACAAAACATTGTTGTTTGACACACTCACACTGTTGAGGTAAAGGTATTGCAGCAGCTTCAGAAAGCTCTTCGGGCCGCCGGAGCAAGGCTGTCGGCGCGGGCATCGTCGTGTTGGCTTGAATGTGGAATTCGCTGGATGCCAGGATGCACTTTGTGCGGCGTCGTTTGTTCCCGAATCCCAATGAACGATTGTGCGGATGTGGCCCGTGCTTTCTTTCTTCTCTTGGCTGAACGGAGACCTGGAAATCCTCCTTCACGTCATTTCAAGACTGAGCACACGAGCGGCTCAACATTCTATCACACTGCTAACTGAACCCTACCACTACCACTACCGGACAGGTTACGTGTACCAAAGATGGTTACGAGGTCTTCCACCTACAAGAAGAACACAGAGAATGAACGGTAGTCTGGGACGCAGATTGTGCGCCAGTCTCCCGGGAACATGGAATGCTTCGCCGTTCAGTTTCACCGCTCGACTACACCCCATTTTCAGGAACACTGCAAATAGTTCACATAATGATCTTAACCTATGGTGCCCCCCCTACAGAAACTTTAACTCGTCCGCAAATCTCTCCGCAAAAACTACCTCTACCTTTGGTCCAAGGCTTGGCTCCAATACCTCCTATACCCTCACAGTACGCACACACTTTCCGGCAGACCGTTCCAAAAAATCAGGTTATGCCCGGGTATTTGGCAAGGTCTTCAGTGTAGACAGTGAAGCTTTAAACCAATCAAAGCTTTCCAACCACCTGCGTTTACACCATAGGTCCAGGCGGCGGTCAGATCTTAAGACCGGATTCCGGAGTGTTCTGCTTGGGAGCAGACATAAGAGCTCTTCATTGTCTGATCGTAAAGATGTATCTCACACCAACATTGAGCCTGGGAAATCGACCCTACAAGATCCACCGCAAATACCGGACAGACCGATGCCCCATCAGGGCGCTACTTCCTTAACGACTAACAAGCATCTGATGGACCGCCTACCACACCTACCAATCATCCACCGACCGAGTAAAGAGGAACTCCTCGCGGCTGCGACGGGTTTCTGGTCGCGACTCAAGGTCCGGTTCAAATGGTTTTCAATTCGAAGCGCACGACCATTCAACGCAGACGATATTGGGGCATTCTTTTCTTGGGTCTTAGTAGGCCACGTCTTATGGATTATCCTGGGTACTACAACCTTTTTTTCGCTCGCTATATTTGCGGTTAACACAGTTTTCGCTCAGGAAACCCTGGCCCGCTGGGTAGGTAATTACCTGACGAAGTCCTCAGGGGCAAAGGTGGTCTTTGAGTCCGCTATTGTTCCCAAATGGGGTGATGGTGTTATTACCTTCAAAAATGTTTTCGTTTCTCGGCGTCCCGGTCAGGGAACTGGAAGAGTGAGCAAAGGATCTCAGTCAACAGCGGCTGCCGCAGCAGCAGCAGCATCATCATCGGACAAGGCGAAGGAATTAGGCAACGTTCCTGTTCCTGGAATATCTGCCGATAAAGAAGAACCAGAAGACACGAATTACACTCAATTCGACCTTTCAATCGACACTGTCAATGTCACGCTGTCTTTTACGAAGTGGTTCAATAGCAAAGGACTACTACGCGATGTTGAAGTTAAAGGTGTTCGAGGTGTTATTGACAGGACAAATGTTCGTTCTACTGGAGAGTATGTTGATCCTAGGATCTATAAGCACGAGCACAATCCGGGCGACTTTGAAATAAACTCCTTTAAGATGGAGGATCTCTTAGTAAATGTCCATCAACCTCGTAATTTCCGGCCATTTTCGGTAAGTATCTTCACATGTGAGCTGCCCCAATTACGGAGGCAATGGCTCTTCTATGATTTCTTGTCCGCCAATGTCATGTCCGGATCTTTTGATGAGTCGCTGTTCACTATTCATCCACGTCAGATGCACGGCTACACAGGAACGCAGCACAGCAACGGGACCGAAGCCACTGGCGAAGCAGAACCGTGGAAAAAACATAGCAGACTCAGAATAGACGGGCTCAACATAGACCACCTGAATCGTGGTGTTGAGGGTCCGTTCTCTTGGATACACGAGGGCAATGTCGACATCGTAGCCGACATTATGTTTCCAGCGGACAATGACGAGAGTATTGCGAAGGTTATGTCCGATTTCTATGACCGCATGGAGGCCACTGTAATTTCCAATGGAAATGGCCCAAGGGACGGAAACTCTTCTACAATTAACAATGACAATGTTAACGACGAGACTGCTTCGCGTCCCCCTCTCCAGTCAAGTTCCGATGATGACAAGCGGTTCCTGGTCATGGCTTTAAGAGTTCATTTGAACGATGTCCGAGCAACTGTTCCACTCTTCACTAAGGATCTCTCCTATGTTAACAATGCTTTAATCCGTCCTATTGTGGCATACATAAATTCGCGAAGAACTTTTATTCCGATTTATTGCAGAGTAGTAAAGCGCGTGGGTGAGTTTGACGGTAGTTGGACGATATTTGATAGTGGTTTGATGGACGATTTGTCGGCAGAAGTAAGGTCAATACCTAATGTTCAAAATGCAATTTTCTCACAATACTTCAGACTTATCAGGCTTTTGCCAAAGACGTCACGGACGACCAGGCACGATTACGGCGTTTCAGTAAGGTTGGATTATGGTCTTTGCAACTTGCCATCCAAGCGCTCTTCATGGGCATGGCTGGAAATATTGCATGATATAGAAGGGGTATGGGTGCAATTGCAGCGTACTTAGCGTTGGAGTCAACGGAGTTCGAACAGGTGAGCGCGTTAGGCAGATGATGATCGACATCGTAAGATATCATTGTACATATGATATGTTCTAGTAAATAGGAAGGGAAACCCAGTGCATTGCGACTTAGGACGAGGAAAGAGCAACACTTATCGCCACTTCGCACCGAGACGGTTGAGGCCTGGCACCAATACAATGTCTCATACCTCATCACACAAGACATCCATGTTCTCAATTCTTGGTTGTACTGAGACCTCGAGGTTTACTAATGGTACGGAGCCCACTGAGTGGCTCTACTGTACTGAAACCACCTACAGCGAGGGGCTGGCGGAAGAATCTTCTGATATGCGCCTCCCAAGGTATCACGTGGGAAATCTCTTTACAAAACACATAACACTGTATTCCCCGTTCAATTTGCCACCTATGTAGCATCTCCTTTACCTTCTGATCTTGTTTTGTTTACTTGCGACTGCTGAAAGATGGTCTACATACTCCACCTTACAAATGCTATTATTGTCTATTCCTCCCTAATCATCAGCTCATACGCAATCCCGTCACATTCGAAACCCGGTTCTTCGTCCTCTGTCGCTGACAGACTGATTGTCTCCTCGTCTTCTATGATCCTCGACAACCTTAATGACAGCAGAAGTGGCCCGATCTACAGCAACTCCACCGAAGTCCTCAATACCCCCCTGGGACCCGAGTGGCCCATAAGTTGTAGCGTGTATTTATTACCCCTCAGCATAACAGATTGCTATTATATAGCCACACAAATCGAAAATAGTCCGGGCGCTACGTCGTATCGCATTTACAGATCAGACGAGCCCTCCTTGGATTGGAAGCACGGTAATTGCCGTGCTGTTGTCAGTGGCAAGTTCGCGGGAGCCACAGACGTTTTTAAGCCAGTCCTCATAGCTCGAGATATCAGGCGTGTGGTGGAGCTGTGTGATATCCTAATTCCGAGACAGTCAGGAATGACCACCGTGGGTCCGAGGGGGAAATTTCGTCTGCATGTGCAGGAGCCAACATTGTGACTGAGGTTGGAGGTACATTTCAAGATGGAAAGTTATCTTTAGATACTATACTATGGAATGAATAGTTCTTATCATTCCGTTCAAGCAAAGGATCTTTCTGAATTAGTCAATCAATGCAAGAAGTTCTTTTACACCTAACATCTTACAGAATGACTCCGCTGACTCGGCGAAGTTCATTGAGAGAACATCGCAGAACGAACTAGTAGGGCGGACGTTCACCATCCTCTATTGCGAGTGACGTCGGCGCAGAGTCTTGTCAACTTGGTAACATGGTGTAAATTTGTGGAAGTCACCCATTGCCGATGCCCAATTGATCCATTGAACACAAAGCGGATCTTCATAGTTCGAAAATTCTGTACATAGATAATGTCGCCCAACATCCCCTCCGTAGCCACCACCGGCTTCGCCAACGCCACCCTCTACGATGCTCACCGGCCCTCCTACCCCCCGTCGGCTATCGAATCCCTACTCACCAACCTCCACGTAAGCGGCCTCAAAGGTGCCTGCTTACTCGATCTTGGCGCCGGAACGGGCAAGTTTACGGAATTATTGGCTGAGAGGGATGAGGAGTTTGACATTGTTGCTGTGGAGCCGCATGAGGGGATGAGGGCGGAGTTGGAGAGAAAGGGGTTGAGTAGGGTGAGGGTTCTGGAGGGGACTGCTTCAGGGATGCCGTTGGAGACGGGGGAGGTGGATGGGGTTGTGGTTGCGCAGGTGGGTTTTTTTGTTCATTGCGATTTACTCTTATACTTGGAGGATACCGTATTGTAAATATCTAGATGGTAATATTTGGTTCTATATCAGGCATTTCATTGGTATGTTGGACTACTGCGTTGTTGGCCTGAGGGTTCTAACATAGAAGGTACCCTGCTCGAATAAGTGGAAACGCTGATGCATTGTAGGTTCGCAAATGAGGAAGCACTCAGAGAAATTTACAGAGTTTTGACGCCTGGCGGAGTACTTGGCATGATCTGGAACATTGAAGACTGTTTGCTGTACCAATCTATACAAACGCTCGCGTGCTCATCGTGTTCAGACAATGCCCCCAAATCCTGGACACCCAGCACTGAATGGGAATCGAAGATCAAAAGTATCACGTGGTCATTGGACGATGACCATCCTCGCTTCAGACACGAGCAATGGCAACAAGTGTTCGAGAATCAGCTTCAGTCCACGCCTTTCAGCATCCAATCTGCAGACCCTCTCTTTTCGCTACTTTTGGGCAAAGACTCTGTGGAATTTACTTATTGGCTAAGTCCAGAAGCTGTATGGGAGAGATATCATTCTCTAAGCCAGATTGCTGTACTAGAGGGAGAAGAATTGACCGTAAGCCACTAACGGTCTCTTCTATTCTCAAGCATGAAGAGCTGACTTGGTCTGATAGAGAGTGAAATCGAAGGTCTTTGAAGCAATGTCCAGCCCAGAGGTCGAGAAGAATAAGAAAGGAGAGGTGGCCTTGCATGGACACACGGTCTTTTGTTGGACAAGTGCAGTGCCCGGAGCTCCTTTGAAGGAAGGTGGATAGGCAGTTTTTTCATGAGTACCGTGTACTTCAATCCTTAACGTTTCAATTTTCATGTGGTCCTAAAATCCGGATACACTCTGTGAACGCCAACGCTATGCTGACCCCCAAATGCTTGTGCGGAAGACCCTGAACCAACAGTCCAAACCACTCATTCATGAGTCTGAAGAGATGTACATGACTGGATTAAGATTAGCCCCTATAGATTCCTGGCTTCTAAGCCTACAGCCAGAGTAATACCGTTGTTGCCTCGCACGAACGCATCCCCATAGTTCCTCCGAAGCTGCCCGTTCACATATTCTTCTGTCTTTTCAAGCGCAATATTCATGTAGCCATCGACTGACTGGAGCTCTCCTGAGAGCAAGCAGTCAGCGACAGTCTTTCCGAGCCAACCTTACAAAAGCATACCTTTGTAGACAACCCCAGAGTTCAGTTTGACGGTGACTGGCGCCCCAATGATTTCACTGAGGAAGCTTGAAGGATCTTTACCTTCGGAATTGGCGCCGTTCTCCATTACTGAAATTCAATTTCCCAGATCTTCTAAAGCTAGAAATCGTTCTCAAGTCACAGGAATGGGCTAGGTTTCGAGTTCTTAATTGAGATCAAATTGGATCTTGCGGCTCGCATCGATCCCTCATTAAGCGAGCTACCTGGAGCCTATCTACCTTAACCTTGTCTACACTCATCTACCTCGTCCACCTTACCTTACTGTCTCTCCTACTATCTATTTCGTATGTCCGCAAATCATTGTTATGACGTCTTTCTCATCTCTTTTCAGACATTTTGCTACGTTGCCCCGTGTTTCATCTCATCCCTCAGTCTACATCCCTTTTTCTTTCCTCTCGTTGTCTACGTAGTATGTCGACTGGTAGCTCACAAAAGGGAGAAGCCATTGACCTTTGTTACTTCCCGCATACAAGGGGTGGGACGCTTTACAACTATGGTGAGGCTGAGCTCAGTTACTTTAGACGGTTTCTGGATACAACAGTAGACTACTGTCGAGCCAAAGTCTCTGAGGCCAAACCGCGTGCTATGTACCGCTAGCGATCTCTCTTCTGTGTGTCAGACCCCAATATATTGAGACTTCCCCATCGCCATATCTACAATGCTTATATTTGCTATCCAGAGATCCCAGCTAAGATCTCCTGATGTCTTCAATCCACGGCCCTTACAAAAAAGATATCGCCGACTACCCCTCCACCTGACATCGAACTAGAGCCACCGATGTTGACCTGACTGTGTTGGCTACCTTATGGTTTAGGACTTGGCCACCTCGCACGGTTGGCTGATAGAAACCGCCAACATGCCTGCTCAGTCTTTCACTTTTTCAAACCACTACCTCACCCACTCATTTGAGATTTTTTTTATCTAAGATTTTCCATACCATGACCAGCACTACAGATGCTTCTAAGCATACCTGTCACACGATTAAGCTAAGTGAATCAACTCTTCTAAGTACCTAGGCTCGTATGCCTTATAGCCCTCCAGCTAAGGAGAGCGCACATGGCAATTTCAGGACCAGATCTTACCAGATTTCGAGTCTGAAGGATGTGGTTATAAAGGGAAGCTTCTACGAGGACCAGATCCAACTCTCGACCACTGATGTGTCACTGACCATTCCAAATTTGAAGCAAATCACTGGGCGACCATTTTGTGAAGCTACCTTATGTTCTAGCCTCGAAATATGGATGGATCGAATCTGATGAAACACATTGAGACAAGGGTCAGGCTACTAGAAAGCTTGGGTCTGGAGCAGTAAAGTACCTTCTCAGCCAGCATTGCGATTGGAACAAAGTAGAGTACTGTAGCATTTTTCCATTGGAAGTAAGAATCGATCAATTCATACGGCTAAAAAATGTATCTGGAAGGGCGGATGTCGAAGGTCACGTGAGCGCGCGTAGCGAGGCTTGGCGCTAATCATTCAGGTTCCCCTCATCGCGATTTCGGTCCGGCTATTCCCAACAGTAGTCGCTTGACGATTCAAGTCAGAAAGACAGCGGCGAAATGTTTTCTGAATCTTCTGCGAATACGCCTGCGAAGCCCGCCCCGATAAAGCGCTCCCTATTCAACAAGCCATCGTGGTCGAGGCCTGAAAACCTCGGAAGCCCCGCCGATCTGTTCCACAGAGCCAATCATACATACGTCGATCTTGCCGCAGAAGCGGAGCGCAAGCGGAAGGCTAAGCTAGCAAGGAAGGAGAGAGAAAGAGCACGTCAAGAGGGCAGTGAGGAGCGGGCAGAGAAGCGCAGGCGCGTGTCCGATGAAAGCGACGACGACGACCAGTCAAGTAGTGATGAAGACGGCAAGATTTCGGAAGAGAACAAAGCCCGCGCTGACCAAGCCAAGCCAAAAGCCAACTCTACCACCGAATATGCCAGTTCAGTAGAGCCACACGTTTCGCCCAGGTCCTTGTCCAAGCGCTATGAAAAGTCGGTCGCTGCACCTAAGATTACCAGACAGGGGGACTCGTACCTGTCAAAGATCATAGATCTTGAGGACGAGGAGGATGAAAAGTCATCACAGCAAAGGCAAGATGATGACGAAGACGACGATCTTCAAGTCACCACAATCCGACCCTCAAAGCCACCAGACCCGGACGATGAGCTTCCGTCTGACGAAGAAGAGTTTCCAGAGCTAGCACGTAAGGCGCGAGAAAAAGCTAGAAGGAAACGACTCGAAGCAGAAATAGAACATGCGACTCCAGACACTCCTCCTTCAGTGAGCGAAAGTGGATATACAAGAAGATCACAATCTGTACAGCAGCAAAACTCTCCACCTCCTGCAGACGCTGTTGTTCAGATTCTGATTACGTCCCGCATTGCCAATACCGAGCCTCTCATTGTCAGCCGCAAAATCACTCAGCGCCTTAAAGACGTCCGGGTAACATGGTGTCAACGGCAAGGCTTTACTCCGGACTTCATGAATAGTGTCTTCTTGACATGGAGAGGGAAACGGCTATTCGACGTCACGACGTGCAAGAGCTTGGGCATAGCTGTCGACCAGGACGGAATTGTCTTGATGAAAGGTCAGAGAGATATCCTGGGAGAAGAAGATTGGCAGATACATATGGAAGCTATGACTGAGGAAATCCTGGAACAGTACAAGAAGGAGAAGAAACATGCTGCGGGTGAGGATGATACGGAGGACCATGAGGGTGAAGAGGAGCTCGTGGCGCAGCCAAAGCAAGAAGCGCAGGTTAGAATCATACTGAGGGCGAAGGGCGTTGATGATTTCAAGCTTATCGTCAAGCCGGTAACTAGCATCTTTCACTTCTATGATCTCTCGTCATTTGCTAATGATTGTAGTCTACTCTCATATCACGGATTGTCAACGCTTTCCGGTCAGCCAACCAAGTGGGACCAGAAGGAGAAGTCTTTTTGTCGTTCGACGGAGACCGCCTGGCTCCCGGGACTAAGGTGGAGGAAACGGAGCTCAGCGACATGGACTACATTGATGTCTATATCAAGTAAGCCGTAGATAATAACTGGTGCAAGTCCTACCATTGATTAGCAAGTGAACGCAATTCCGCACCAATAGTGATAACCAAAGTTGAAGAAACTTAACCCGGGCCCCACCCACTCCGCCCCCCCCACCCATCCCGCCCCCCCACCCATCCAAAATTTAATCCCCCACCAATCCTCAGTACCCCACCAACCAACCCCAACCATGAAACTCCTAACCATCAACTTCCTCACCTGCGCCGTAAAATCCTGCAAAACCTCCCCCCTCTCCTTCCCCCTCCACTTCAAAGACGCCGAGCTCCAGCAAACCGAAATCGACTACAACCCCCTCTTCCTCCACAACATCCTGCCGCGTCTGGACTGGGACGCCATCCGCGCCACCGCCGCCGAGGTAACACCTACCCCATTCCGCCCCCTCTACTAAAAATTCATTCATTCGCCCGCCCGCCCGCCCATCCATCCATCCCCCTGGCTAACGGAAAGCCAAAAAAATGAGAAGTAGCTCGGCTTCACGACGCTCCCACCCACAAAACCCGACTACGCAGCCGACACGCAAGATGCGCAGGAGCAAGAGGTGATGCGGGATCTGCATGCGCTGCTGCTGGAGACGGAGGTCAGGGAGGGCAAGATGGTGTGTGGGAACTGCGGGCATGAGTATCGGATCAAGGAGGGGATTGCGAATTTCTTGCTGCCGAATCATCTCGGTGGGTTTGCGAGGCTTTGGAGCTGGCTGGGGGGGGCGGGTGTGCTGATTCGTGGAGTAGTGTGAGAGGTTTTTTTGGGAGCTGTGGGGGGGCTTTGATGGAAGTGCGACTGGCTTGGAAGGGGGGAAGGTGGGGGAATGGCAGATGGAGGTTTACAATGGGAGCATCGTGGCTTGGGATGAGGATGTTGGAGGGTGCTTGAGAGTGGGAGAGCCTACAAGCATCGCGATGGGCAGGCAAGGACCAGCCACTGGCACAATATACCTCATGGTCACAAGCTCGAGTACGGTACGAGTAAGATCTGCCCTGGCATCCCATAGCATCTCCAATGTGGCCAAATAATGTACATGACACCCAACAGCAATAGCTGTTGCCGAGAGAACAAGACATGCCCTGAGATACCAAAGCCGGGATATGCTGTCCTTTTGAAGTGTGAAATCCCCTGGTCGTATGACACCACGCCGGGTGATATAAAAAGAACGCCTGAAATGCACAATGCAACGCTGATGAAGCGGTCGCCAACTATAATGGACAAGAAAGTACGAATTATTGTTCAAAGAAACCTTAGTTGAGAAAGCCCTTACAGCCCGTTGAGCCACAGAGGCAGGGTATCCGGTCATCACTATCCCATTCCCGCTCGAACTTGTAATCGTACGTCAATTCCTCATCTAAGGCATGTTAGTATCGATACAGTACGTCTTGAAAAGGAAAACTCACTGTGCCCAATGTCCCTCAAGGCATATATGACAATCCGCTTACTGCCTTCTACCTTGATAATCTTGGCCGTGCAGTTTGGAGTACAGCTGTGGTTGATGAAGCGCGCTATACCGCCCCTCTTTGTGGCATCTATAACAGTATTCTCGTCAATCCTGAATAGATAGCTGCTACCGATCCCGCTCTTGAGGTATTGTCGCTCCCTCATATCTGCCACCTGCTGTCGGACCTTCTCACCAACGTACTCGATAATCATGTCGTTGGCGGCAATGTTCTCCATGGCATAAAGTCCCCAGTTGTGAATGGCAGAGCGAGCGAACTTGACTGGCTTCTTTCGTTTTTTGAGCTGATTAAAGCGGAGTGCATCACCTTCTCCATTGGACGTGGACAGAACTTGCTTTTGAGCCGCGATGTCCGCTACTAAACGACGATTGTTGACACGATTAGACCGCGAGGAAGCTTTGGAATTGCTCTTCGCGGTAGCAAGCCTTGCGGCTTCAGCGGCAGCTGCACTAGGATCTTCCTTGGCTTCAGCTTCTCGTTCTTCTCGAGCTTTTTGGACTTTGAGCCGATGAGGCAAGTACTTGGATTTCTCGGCCTCCAGAATCTTCTTAGTTCCTTCTGTTCGAGCGGAGCCTGAGAGGTTAGGGACATAGTATCCCTGGATCTTGGTCTCCGCTCGTACGACACCTCGCTCACCCCCGCGATTTAACGCTTTAATCTCCTTCTGTTTCCAAGCCCATGTGGCCACATTACCCAGACGGGCAACGGGCCGGTTTGCCAAAACTTGCCGCAAGAAGCCAAGATCTTCTTCGTCCTTGAGGAGGTGCTGCCAGCCATCGAGGTCAAGAACAACGTTGGGATCGTCTTCGACCGTACGCCTTGGTTCGTCCTGAGAGACACCCCATTGGACCTCTGCCGTAGGTTGGTCCTCTGCTCCAGACTCCTCCTCTAGCTGGAACTCGTCAATCTTTGGTGCCTTCTCTACCAAGTCATCAAATCGATCCTTGGCTTGTTGTGCCTTTTTCAGGGCTTCTCGCTCTTCGAATATCTGTTTCTTAGTCTTCTTCTTCGGCTTTGGCTTCTTCACTTTCCCTTTCTGAACCTCTGAATCCCGATCAGGGGTCTCGCTGGCTTCTTTTGATAGGCCATCAGCTCCACTGTCCTCTGTAGGTAACTTGATCTCGGTGGTAGTGATTTCACTGTCTAGTATTGAAGAGGGCACAGTAAGAGTCTCATCATCTTTACCGACACCGAATAGCTCATCGCCCTCTTTTTGCTTTTTCCTTGCAGCAAGTTCCTGAATGAGCCGTTTCCTCTTCTTAGACTTTGGTGGAAGCTTGCCGGCGTCCTCTTCAAGAGAAGCTAAGATAGCGTCTCTGGAAAGTTCTTGGTCAAAACCGGTCATTGTTGATTTGACATCGTCGGTTTCTTCATCCTCTGCTACACCCTCCCATGACAAATCTTTGCGGTACTGGCGGTGCTTCTTCGGCGTGGGTTCATTATTCTCATCACCAGAGACCACCGAGCTAGCACTCATACGGCTCATTGGCCTGCTGTCTTGCTCTTCAGTGTCTCTCGAAATTCTCGTTCGTAGTTCATCCTCAGAATCTTCGTCATCATCATGATGATCAAACAAGCGATGGTGAAGCGACCGAGCCTCATTCTTTCTAAATGCCTTCGGCCTCCGACGCTCATCGGTGAAGCCATCGGCATCTCTCTTCTTACCCACAACTTTGCGAATCCTTGGAAGTGCGGTGATGTTTAGTGTAGAATTGGTGAGAGGTCGGCGCCCATTTGGAAGGAACTCATTTCTCGATTCTGGGGTGCCAATTGGTGGTGTCTCATCCGCTCTCTCGACATGTATACCTGGTCTCCGTCCGTCATATGGATCAGGTATATTCAGCCTTCGACGTTTCTCGGCATGTCGGTCAGGGTCTAGGAACTCATAGAGCGCAGAAGCAACAATCCTTGATTTAACGTCTTCTAGAAGCTTATCTCTAAGCTCTTTTCGAACAATTTCCACCATTTCTCTCACCGGGTCCAGGTTGATTGCTCTCTGCTTCTTCTCTTCCTCAATTTCAAGCTCTTCTTCTTTTCGCAGCCGTTCCTGCTTGACCTTTTCCCGCTGTTCAGCTATGACACGCTCTGGACTCGGGCTCCTCTCATAGCTAGGGTTGCCATACTGTTGACACTCCATGTTCATGATATACGTGAACAGTTGTGTCATGTGGCACTCCTTGAAACATTTGAAAGCATCATCTTCACCTCTTTTTGAATCCTCAAATATGATATAGTATCCTGTCTTGTCGCATCTGACATCCTTGGGGTAGTATTTTCTAAGCCGTTTCACCAAGTGTGGAATTGTTGTACTTAAGACAGGAACGTAGCAAACGGCAAGGAAGATGTACGGATCACGCTTAATCTGCTCTAGAATCGGCTTTTCTTCGATCAGATTTGGCGCCTGAGGTTTGATGACCTGTTTGGGACCTTCGGGAGGAGGATGCGGTGGGGCAACAGGTCGCATGGATGACTTCCCAGAAGGACCTTTAGGTGCGCTTGGAGGAGGTCCCGGCCTGTCAACGACCTCTTCCTTTAGTATTTCCTCCAGCTTCTCCATGGGCCTTTCCCTAGGCCGCTGTTTCTCCGAAGCCCTCAGTATCATGCGCCGGCCCAATGACCCATCCCTATCAAGCTCCGCAGAGACAGTGTGAAGCCCAACTCGATGTTGACCGTTCTTGCACTCAACGTGCGCCCGTTTCGCGGCCTCGATTGCAGATGTTGCGGGGCCCCCTCGAACAGATCTGCTGTCTTTATAACTCACGAGACATATTCCCAAATGAGCACCGTTGACTGGGTCAGTCTCGTTGCTAATATTTGCGATCTCTCCAAAACTAGAGAATAGATATTGGATTTGGTTGGTTGGAGTAAGAGGATCATATCCAGTCACCACAATCCTGGTTGGGGGTCCAGGTCCAACGGAGGTCTCCGCATCATAGTGGTAGGGCTTTAAGAGATATGGCGAAGTTCGGAGGCGATTCTTCTTGTGATTGGCGGCGCCCTTGGAATAGCTAGCGATCCTCAGACGCGGATCGGCAGGTGAGGGCTCATCGTCCTGTGAAATGCACCTGTCAGGTGGTGGCTCTCAAAGAGATAGCAAAAATATTGAACTCGTATCGACCTCAAACATACCTCCTTCCCAAAAGTTATGTATTCAGCAGTGCGACTCTTCCTTTCCTTCGACGTCAATTTCTTGTCTTGGTCTGGATCATACTTGATCTTGGCACCCTTGATTTCCCCTTTACCTGGCCTGACCTGACAGCGCTTCTGTAGTGGGGTGTAGTCAGGAGTACGAGTTCGGGAGGCGGTTCGGAGAGGTTCGTGCAAAGGAGACCTTTTTGAATTGCCGGCAGCTCCCGCCATTTCATGATTACGCTTTCTCTTTGGTGAATTTTGATTGTTAGCTGGTGGTGAGGAGTCCAGGTTGGTCAAAGGTGTTAAGCTTGTCGAATGATGATGGTCGTGTGGGTGGACCATGCCAAGCGCACGGTGACCAGTGCTGAAGATAGAAGACGAGGTGCTAGTCGAACTTGCAGAGGCAACTTCATTCAATAAATCGCCTTGCACACAATCATGGTCCTCTTGTGCTGTTGCAGCAGGATCGACGTGAACCTCACCATTCCGAACACCATTGATGATATCCCCTTCACTTTCCCCATCGAACGGAGCTCGAGGCGCTATAGGCACATGAGTGAGATTAGGGTCGCTAGCAGTTTCTGGCTTAGGCCTCCTTCGATTCTGAGCAGCTTTGGATCGTTTTTGCTGAAGGACCGAGGGTGCGGTAGGAAAGAAGTCGGCAAAGCCCTTGGACGAGCGCGACATCGTTCGAGGTGGCTACTACCTAGACCGTTTGGAATCCACCATCTCGCCACCCAGCCAGCTCACTAACAGTATACCGGATACTAAGATAGCTGTCATGCATCGAACGCTGCCGTTTTTGGTGCCAGCAGCAGTTCTCGTGGCTTTACGCGGTTGCGGAGGGGTCTAACGCGAATAACTCGACCGAAGTGTGCGCACAATTGGGAGCTTCTAAGTAGGACAAAACCAAGGGGAACGAAGGGTTCTGTTGAAGCGTAGTGGGAAAAGGCGAAATGAGTATCGAGCACAATAGTATTAAGGGTTTTTTGGTAGTCTACCTGGTGCTGGCAATAGGTTGACTTTGACGTTCATTCCTTTGGTCGTCCTGTACATAATTTGGTCGAATGGCACTAGCCAAAATGACGATCTTTAATGTTCACTTTCCAACTTCATCTTCAGCGAATAGCTTGACTTCTGACATATTTCGTATCCGCACAGTTTACCAGTATCTCGCAATGCTACATGTTGTATCCTTCAGGTGTGGTGCAGACATTCTACATCTCTGATGACCGCCGATGAAAGCTCCATGGCAAGCATCCATCCAGGGCCTTCTAAATGACCTCACATGAAGGTTGCACATGCTGAATATCCCATCATGGTTAATGCCTAAGCAGATTTCTTTCCATTGAAATATATCGCCTGCGCTATCTCTTTGAATACTCCTCTATGTTCTCTCGTTGATTTAATGTATAACTGGATTAATTGCTCAGGAAACGACTCCCTGGGACGACCAAACCCAGCGGAAAGAAGCAGAGTCGGTGATAACATCCCATCTCACAAGTCCACGCTCAGTACCTCGGCTGCTGGCGATTGTTCAATATTTTCCTCAGGCTATGGGGCTTGGCGAGTTAGAAGAATACCGATGGAAGGGGCACTGTGCGGGTATCAGAAATATGGTTCTAGCTTGCTATAAGAAGTTCGTTAGGATTTTGGAGGGAAGTGAGGGATTGGCCTGAGTTCTCAGTGATCGCCTCCTAGTCGTAGTTTTTTTCTTGAATTTATTGAGGCATGCTTTCGCACGTTGATAGCAAAGTCATAGTCCGGATCCGGCTATCCGCATTGTATGCAGAAGCAAGAGTATTGGGTCTCACCTTTCCCACTATACAAAATTTGCATCCGGAAGGAACAACGGATGCAGGCATTGCTTGAACCCAGGACCTGAGGCCATGATATGGAGGATCTCGATAGTTTTTGAGTAAGATTGGTAATAGAAGAAACATGGTTACTCAGTTGAGTAAGACATACTCTCTATAGCTAAGGGAAGTGGCATTGCCTTAGTCTATGGCCTTCGGTGTCCTAGCGATGTTACTCTGATGAGGACCGTTCGCCGTTTATTCGCGAGTATTTATCTATTTCACTAGGATTAGGCCTTGGTGGCTTAGAACGAGTGACCTATTGTGTTCATGCTATTCCGTAGATGGTCCGATTTTAGAAACGGTTCTCTTATCAAGTACCGAATGCACAAACTTGGAGCTATGGTGAAACCAGCGACTCATTTGTGAAAGGCCGGTAAAGGCAAAGCAATGTTGATAGGGCTGTCAGTTCTCTGTCCGCATGCAGGAACGGACGCCTTGCTATTTTTGGATCGATGTTTGTTCTCCGCCATATAGGGGTTGCCCACAGCTGCTTTACGAGTACGAGCACAATGGCCAATGGGCTATGATTGCCGTGCCTGATGCTTACGACAACCCCCGAGCGAATATGGGGGACAAAAGGGGTTTCGTAGAATGTGAAGTCTCAGGTTCAGCCCGTTGGCATGGTTTCGCCAGTTAGCACCTGCTTAGCTCGCGACAGGGGTCACATCGAAATTCCATAAACACTCTGCTGATCCCATAACTGCTGAGATCTGTCACAACTCACGACGCAACTCCCACTCATTTGCCGTTCTTATAGACGATTAGCCCGTGCCTCGTCTAACAACGTCTTGGGCTTCTCACACAATTGTGCCTTCGTTGTAGCTGATCATTCAGTCTGTAAGCAAGAAAAGCCGAGCAAACATGTGGTAAGTGGGAGCTTGCCCAGAGCCTTGCGGCACCTTTAGCTGACTGCTCTCCCCCTATACAGTGGAATCTTCGGGTACATCAATTACCTGGTCGAGAAAGACCGCAAGTTTATTCTCGACACACTCGTGAATGGCCTTGCACGCTTGGAATACCGTGGATATGATTCTGCCGGTCTTGCTGTTGACGGTGACAAGAAAAATGAAGTTTACGCTTTTAAGGAGGTTGGCAAGGTTGCCAAGTTGAAGGAGCTCATTGCTTCGGACGAGCCAGACATGACCAAAGTCTTTGACTCCCATGCCGGCATTGCACACACCAGATGGGCCACTCACGGCAAGCCGTCCCGTCTTAACTGCCATCCCCATCGGTAATCACTAGACAAACCTGTTCTCTCCAAGGCCTTAGGCTGACCTAGCTTCACAGATCGGATCCGAATTGGGAATTCTCTGTAGTACACAATGGTATCATTACCAACTACAAAGAACTGAAGTTACTACTGGAAGGAAAAGGATTCAAATTCGAGACTGAAACCGACACTGAGTGTATCGCCAAATTAGCAAAGTATCTATATGACGAACACCCAGACATCGAGTTCCTCACTCTTGCCAAGGCTGTCATTAAGGAGTTACAGGGAGCGTTTGGTCTTCTCCTAAAGTCGGTACACTTCCCACATGAGGTTATTGCGGCTCGCAAAGGGTCACCTCTTGTTATAGGAGTCCGAACACAGCGAAAGATGAAGGTAGACTTCGTGGATGTGGAATACTCCGAGGAGTCGGGTCCCCTTCCTCCGGAGCGAGCTTCACAGAACGTAGCGATCAAGAAGGCCTCCGCAAATCTTCTTGCACCGCCAGACAAGTCATTACTTCACCGTTCGCAGTCCCGGGCTTTCTTGTCCGACGACGGTACCCCTATCCCCACGGAATTCTTCCTTTCCTCTGACCCATCTGCCATTATTGAGCACACTAAGAAGGTGTTATACCTTGAGGATGATGATATTGCTCATATACACGAGGGTTCCCTCAACATTCATCGTCTTAACAAAGATGATGGGACCTCCAATGTCCGAGCGATCCAGACTCTTGAGATGGAACTCCAAGAAATCATGAAGGGTAAATTTGATCATTTCATGCAAAAGGAAATCTTCGAGCAGCCCGAGTCTGTGATAAATACTATGCGTGGACGTCTGGACGTTGCCAACCAGAAGGTCACGCTTGGCGGTCTGAAGCAATATATTAGCACCATTCGCCGCTGCCGGCGACTGATCTTTATTGCTTGCGGTACTAGTTACCACTCGTGCATGGCTGTCCGTGGTGCATTTGAGGAATTGACCGAGATTCCTATCTCCGTGGAGCTGGCCTCCGATTTCCTTGACCGACAGGCACCTGTCTTCCGCGATGATACTTGCGTTTTTGTTTCTCAGTCTGGTGAGACTGCAGATTCGCTCATGTCTCTACGATACTGTCTTGAGCGAGGCGCCTTGACAGTTGGTATTGTCAACGTGGTCGGTTCGTCTATCTCGCTTCTTACTCACTGTGGTGTCCACATTAACGCCGGCCCCGAGATTGGTGTGGCTTCTACAAAAGCCTACACATCCCAATTCGTCGCCATGATGATGTTTGCCCTTTCTTTGAGCGAGGACCGGGCTTCGAAGCAAGAGAGACGCAAAGACATTATGAATGGACTTGCCCACATCTCGGATCAATTCAAACAGATCCTAAAGCTCAATGACTCGATCAAAGCCATGTGCGCCAAGTTCTTCAAAAACCAAAAGAGTTTGTTGCTCCTTGGTCGCGGCAGCCAGTACTCGACGGCTTTAGAAGGTGCGCTGAAAATCAAAGAAATCTCCTATCTCCATTGCGAGGCTGTCATGTCTGGCGAATTGAAGCACGGTGTGTTGGCGCTGGTTGACGAGAATCTGCCAATCATCATGATCCTTACCCGAGATGACATATTCGCCAAATCTCTCAATGCTTACCAGCAAGGTATGCTCACCTCCCTGTGTCTCCCTTCGTTACGTACTGATAGCAAACCTAGTCATTGCTCGTGGCGGTCGTCCGATTGTTATTTGCAACACTGACGACTCCGAGTTCCCGTCCGACAAGACTGAGAAGATCGAAATTCCCAAGACCGTTGACTGTCTTCAGGGACTACTGAATGTGATCCCACTCCAGCTCATCGCCTACTGGCTTGCTGTGGGTGAGGGGCTCAACGTTGATTTCCCCAGGAACCTGGCAAAGTCTGTGACCGTGGAATAGGTACTTGAGATGTTCACGAGAAGAATTTTGGAGGTTTCAACATGGCACGGCGGTAATGGTGTTCAGTTCGGTCAGGGTTGATTACTAGAAAGAATTGGGTTTTGGCAAGTCAAGAGGAACAGCTGTTAGATGGACGACTGAAGATCGAAAGAGCTTGCAGTATCGATAGTTATCGATTTTTCTCACAGCATTTCAATCGTGCTGCTTGTAGATATGATCCGTCATAAAGCCAGAAGTATCCCAAATCCGCACCCCACCTGAAATCGTACATAGATCCCTCCCCGGTCCCCCCCAATAAAAACAATGGCTTCACTTAAAGGCCCCGGCCAAGCTCAAATCCATGATGGTCAATACCCTCTACGATTGTCCTCCGACGCTTCCACTAATTCCCCCTCAATCGCACAGGCTCCAACCTTCGCGTCGCCATAGTCCACGCCCGATGGAACACCGCCATCATCTCCGCCCTTGTAGCGGGCGCCCGCAAGTCCCTAACCGCAGCGGGCGTCAAGGACTCCAATATCATCGTCCAAGATGTTCCGGGCAGCTATGAACTCCCTTTTGCCTGTCAAAGGTACTCCACCCGCTCCGCCGCTACAGAAAGCACAACCCCAACCCCCCCCCCCCCCCCCCAATTCTCTCCTACCAGAGAAACATCTCTCACAGCCCCTAACATCCCTCTTTCCCTACACGACAGAATCACCCACTCCTCCCAAAAATCCGCCTCCGTCTACAACCCTCTCGAACACGGCCTCTCGCCCCCCACCCCCTTCGACGCCATCATCGCCATCGGCGTTCTCATAAAAGGCGAAACCATGCACTTCGAATACATTGCCGACGCTACCTCTCACGGTCTGATGCGCGTGCAGCTGGATACGGGCGTCCCGGTGATTTTCGGGCTGCTGACGGTGCTGGATGAGGAGCAGGGGAAGGCGCGGGCGGGGTTGGTGGAAGGGGGGCATTGTCACGGGGAGGATTGGGGGAGTGCGGCGGTGGAGCTGGGGGTGAAGGGGAGGGTGTGGGGGGAGGGGAAGATGTGGTTGTGACAGGAGGGAGGGTGAGAGAGGGTTGTTGGGGGATGCGATGGTTCTGGATTTAGAGGATGTAAAGGGAGTGTCTGAACCCGTTATCCGGGAACGCTCTTCGCTATGGACTGAAAGGTATTATTACATCAACGCCGCTTGCAGATCTGCCCTACTCCTCCATCGTCTCCCCCTCAGCCGCCGTCGTCTCTTCTTCATCTTCACCCTCCATCGACTTCTTAGCGGCCTTTTCTGCCTCTTCCAGGATGTGCTTGGGCACCTCCTCGTGTCGTCCTTTCGTAGGGCCATCGGCCGAGCTGATCCACGTCATTTCCAATTCGAAGTCTTTGTCTTTGCTGTCCTCGTGGGCGACGTAAATGATGCGCGCTGCCTCCTTGACACCAGCTTCGAGTGATAGGTTGCCGGATGCGAGGTCTAGCTTTTCAAGTTCGGCCTTGGCCGCTTGTCGGCCTTTTCCCGTCGCCGCACCATAGTATCCCTGTGTGGTCCACTCGTTAGTTCTGAGGGCAATGTATAGACGTACAGGAGAGACAACTCATACCCAGTATAAACCGCTAGGTTCAATCATGTATAGGCCGAGTCCACCTGCTTTTTTCCCCTTCACTTTGCCCCCTCCTCCTACTTTGGGTCCGGTACCCACTTGTCCATCAACCCCTAATTCACCTTCCGAGTCCCAGCCGCCAACGATAGCCGTCATACCAAATGGTCTCACGCTAGAGTATAATGTGTATGCTTGCACGTAGCTGCCAAGTCTGCTAGCAAGAGCGGCGATAGGTATGGGGCCTTTATACGTTGACCGCCATGAGGATGCCTCGTCGCGTGCTCGTGATACAAAGTGTCGGCCGTCAGGCACCAGTCCTGAAGAAACCTGTACAGCACCTGTCAGTATAACTTCCACATGCAGGCCTTCAGCCACCCTCGTAATCCACAGTCACGTACTACTCCCACATTCCTATCCACTGTTGATATCCTCTTGTTTGCTCCCGGCTTTAACAGCTTGCTGCTTATAATCTTCTCCACTGCTAATACAACGCCATCCTTACATCTTATGCCTATCGATGTACCTCCATTCTCTACCGCTTTGACTGCATACTCGGCCTTGAGAGGTAACTGTCAGTCGATATCTGACAGAGGTTTTGAAGCTTGAGCGCCGGGAAGCTTACTTGGAAATTCCTGCCGTCCGGTGAGAAGACAGAATTGTTAAGGTCGTAGCCAGTGCCGATCGATGTCTACTCCATGAAGCATGTTTAGCGTAAGTCCTGATTAGACATAGGCCAGACAATACTCACCATTGTGGCAGTAGAGATGGAGGAGAAGCTATGGAAGGTCTGAATACGTCTGGCTGTGGCAGGTAAAGCTCAGGCAGGGATACTAGACGCGTCAGATAACCACTACTAGATACCTTAGTATATTACCAAACACTAAGGTAATCTAAGCGTTATACTTAGCTTGTCTCATATGAAAATAGACACGCCTGAGCTGGAACGCACCAAAGCTTCGAAGAAAGCTTGCTAAGGTACGTAAGTGAGCATAGATCTCTAATTGACCACTCAAACGCCTTTCGATTGCACTTCTCATCTCTATCGACAATCAAGCGGCTCTGCCAAGTAAGATTGACATGGGTGGTAAAGTATCAGCGAACATGGAAAGAAAATCCGTGCAATTGTCAACCTCTGCTGCATCCAGCAGTACATTATCGGTTGGCTTCTTCTTTTTGACCTCCCCGGCCGTTTTCCAATCAGTCCCAACGTTGACAATTACTTTGCATCTAGCCATTGTCCTTCATGCTATGCCTCGTATGGGAGTGCTCCGTTTATATATGTTAGATTGCATTCCAAGGTGAAAATATAGGCACCTCTAAGCTGGACGTCTCAACACTTGACCTTTCAGCCTCCACCATCATAGAAAGGCTGACATCGGCAGCCATTTCTGAGCTAGAATTCCTGGCGACATTCTTCATTACAGCTGATTTCTTTCTTGGTTGTGGACACAGTCGAGAAAGCTGAGACTTTCCCAACCCCATGATAGCTACTTTGGTGTTACTTATTACTTTGTCCGATCACCCCTGGATGTCTTTGTCAACCGACTAGGAACCGGAACTAGTGGTGATCAGCATGCTTATAGCCGCCTCCATCTGATAGCATAAAATTCGAATCCACGTCGCCGCTAGAGCTACGGGTGGCTTCGAGAATATCCCAAGCCTAAACCTACAGCTACGAGGATTTAGCCTCAGGTTCTCCATCTTGACGTCTATATCCTTCCCAGTTGCGGTCTTCTACCTCCTCGGCGAATGTCTTGCAAGTCTTTGTGCGTCTCTTATAAGGGTTGGCATCGCTATACAGGCCAAGGATGGCCCTGGTATGAATTGAGTCTATAGTCAATCCGCATTCCTTATATATCCCTTAACCAAAAGCTACAAAGCTTGTAGGTTTGTTAGCAGCTTTTCAGAATTGACCGAGGAACCATGCAGAAGCATAGACTCTATCAGAAACCTCGCTATTAACCACAAGATCTTGAGAATAGAATACTGCGAATTGGAAGTACCTTACGCCTCGTCTAGCTGTTTCAACCGCTAAAATACGGAGAAGTATGTTAAGCAAGGTTACTACCAAGAATACGTTCATGCTGCAATCTCTACAAGCAAATTTCATTCATACAGTCTACTATGATATGAGTGCAGATGGTTTCCACCATTACCTCTGTGGTAAATCGCCAATTGAGGCCCCGCTGATGCGGTGAATGTCTAATGTTGAAAGGAGTGTAGCTCTATTGTAGCGTTTTGACATCTCTCCTATTGAAGACGTTTACATTAGTGTTGATGTCTCACAACCGCCGATCGCTCAGAACCTTCTTGGGATGCTGCTGCACTACGTAGCATTCAATAGAACCTTTCTTCACTGTTTAAGCCAGGTGCTCAACGAGGGTTTCTCGAGCACCTCCACATTTTCGATACCTACCTGAATAACTAGCTGGATTTTAAAAGACACCATACGGAGACTACAGTACTCCGGTGGAGAATGGTTGTTCAAGTCTTATTACGGCAGAGGCGTCCAAGTTCATGTCCATTTCCTCTATTTCAGATCAAAGTGTCTCCGATTAAAAGGGATCTTTGTGGATGAATTTCCCCAAAATGAACTTCCTCTCTGGCTTTGTTCTCGTGACAGTAGAAGTTTCCTGTGACAGGGTAAGACTGAAGCTACCGGCCAGTGACAATTCTACCCGATCATCAGCATACTTCTTCCGCGCAAGCAGTCTTTACGCGCATCTTGTTCGAAGAAGCATCAATCGTACCTCCTTGCGATAGCAGCTTTCCAAGTACATATGCAGGTTGCAATACCATTCATGTAACACTGCTGATTTATAAAAGTCTTTGCTGTTCTGTGCTTTTCAATGCTGGCCATTGCCTACTGTTGAACACCGTTATGATGAATTTACGCTATGGATTGTGTTATACCTTTGTCTTTCTTCAAATCCTTAATATTGGTATAATGGCAATGGCGGGCCCTTGGCGTCCTCATCCCGTACTAAACCTAGCCTCTCCAAATGCAACAGGGTAAGTCCTTCAAGACTTACAAACATCACGATTAATTGATAACAATTTTCTTCTTGTAAAGCCTGTTATATCCTAGCTTCTCCCAAAGCACCAACGACTCCAACCTTGACAACTTTATCCTCAACAACCCCATAGTCTACCCCATTGCCGGCACACCTATCTCCCTCGTCATTGCCGCGTACAACCCCGGGGTCCTTCGAACAGATACCCTCATGCTCTTCATCACAACCATGTCCACTGTCATTACCGCCATATACCCTCGTGGCGATGTGCGCTTCCGGAGAGGGGGAAGAATAGATTTCGCCTACAAATCTCTAGGCTTGCTGGTAACCGATACTAGTGAAACTGCTCATGGGTTGACATATTTCAAGGTTGGGACTGTAGCAAAGGGGCTGGGGCAATTTGTGGAGCAATATGGGTACTTTTATTTGGGGTTCGAGATTCGTGAGGCTGGGGTGGGGAAGATCGGAATGGGGAGGATGTATATGAGATATGCGATGCGAAAAAATTGAAAGCGAGCATTCAGGTCGTAAGTGGAAGTTTGTTGCAATATAAATCAGCTCTACCCCGAAGTCTATCGCTTGTGAAGGGAGTATGACCATGCTGCATCCCAGCTATCAGAACAAGTGGCAGCTCTACTGTTTCTCTGGTTCCTTTAGTCACAGCCTTCCTGTTGCGCAGCGCTCGAATTATAGATCCAAGGAGAAAAGGACGCACTATTCAGACGCCTAAAGAAGCCTAGGACTTATTGGAAATGTGCACTTGGTGACGCATCAATGCAACGCATCTCGCCATATTAGGAAGACCGCCACTCATCTTGAACAGAGCTTGACCTTTTTATTCGAAGGAAAGGGTTAATTCCCAGACTCATGCTTCCACCGAAGACGACGATACGCTGATGGCATCCCACTTTTTCGTGGAAGGAATACAACGCAGAGACCTCGTAATGCTAAATGCCAGTCAGAACAGTAGACTGTCGTCCTACCTGAGACTTTCCCACCGTCGATCCGTTGCAATTGCAGCCAACGAATAGAAATGTGTTGAGATTGGTTCCCCTACACCTCTCTTGCTTGACTGACTAGATCTACAGCATAGGGAGTGTTCCAGCTGACGTTTAAAACCCCTTCCGTAAGACCAATAGCCTCGTTCATAGCAGAGTTTTTCTGTCGATATGGAGGGATTGATAGCCAAGGTAATGGACTTGCATTACCACAAACCTATGCATCACACCAAGACTTCGCCGGTAGGAACTGGATGACATTAGTATGAAGTTGACTTCAAGAAATACGGTCACACGTTTTGAAGATGGTGAACGTCCACGGGTGGGCGGGGGCCTTTTGGGAGTTGGAAAGGGACGGTTCACAAGGCTGACCAATACGATACGCTCGTCTACTCGCAGTCTAGAACAATCAGGTAGGGTCATTCTCTAATCCACAAAGACTTCCGAGGGTTCGTCCTAAGGAAAGGCACAAGCATCTTTGTTCGTTGACAGAGTCTCAGGCGCTCTGATGTTTTATTCCAAGGCCTTTGATGCCCGCAAGTCGCATCAGAAAG
>JAABUL010000975.1_pt1 | contig 57865 bp, 12 predicted proteins | sample 5559151 | NCBI WGS metagenome assembly JAABUL01 (sample SAMN10711876, study PRJNA513368) | rock metagenome | isolation source: Antarctica rocks | place: Antarctica: Victoria Land, Pudding Butte sud
GAAATTCTTGTGCTTGTTTGTTAAAATTAAAGTAGTAAATTAATTTGAACTCTTTAGTTACGCGTTTAGTTACAGATTAGTCCAGAATTATTTCTGCTTTTGTTAAACAACAATAATCAATTATTTGGATTGAATCGGAAATATAACTCGAAACTTTTTATATATTTTTATATTCGACAAATATCTTTATCTTTAAGCTGCAAAAAAGATTGACTTACACTTTATATTTTGCAAAATATTGTATTTAATAACTGTTGTTGCGTCTGAAGAACAATTGTTGTGTAATTAAAAACAACAACAAATTTCGATTGAAGAAGAGTATTTAACAACTGTTATATTGCAGTTTTTTCTAAAAAAAGTTAAGAGTTGTTGCCAATTACAAAGAGAAACAAATATAATATATTGAAATTTACTTTTCAAGCTGCGACTTACTCGACAGAATTTGAACAAGATTAATCGACAAAACAGAAAACAAATTAGTTCTATTAGATTTACTGCTATATCTAGTCTGAATTGAAGTGTTGAACTAGATTAATTGAAAAATCTTTTATAGCAATTGAAACGCTTTGCTAGACACGATAGTCTAGATCTTTGTAATATTTAAAAAATAAGTTTGACTCGAGATATATTAAAATTGTTGCTGATTTTGTTTTTTTAATATCTAGAACTCTCTATATCGAAGTTTTCTATCTACTTTATATTGTTAAAACAGTTCGATTCGAGAACTTTATCAAAATCTAGAAATATTTTAGACAATTTTATTACAAAAACTACAATCTCGAAAACAAAAAAGACTTCTTTATATAATTCTAACTTTAAATAGAATCTTATCAATAATTATATCTATTTTAGTTATTATAACTTTCTCGATAATCGAGTTTCTTCGAAATCAAACAATTAAAAAAATATCAATAAAAAATTAAAGAAATCGAGATTATCTCTTTTCTTGTCTCGATTTTCTGACAAAATGTTTGATATATTTGTGCAAATTAATTCGCGAGTCTTAAACAAGAACATTATAATAGATAACGTTTTTCTAGTAATTTAGAATACTGCTCGCATATTATTTGCAAAGAATCTTGTATTTAACAATCTCGAGTCTCTTACTTATAACAACTTGGTTAACACTAAATCCGACTTCTATAATAGAGTACGTTTTGCACAAATAGATCTACAAATTTGCAAAAAACTAGAATTATATATTATATTGGCTATACAAGAATAGGCTTTAGCGTTGTCTAATATTTTTTTGAAAACAAAGAATTTCAACAAAAGTGCAGTTGTAACTAAACAACAAGCTTGTTTCGATAGTATATTGAATATTTGTAATATTTATAAGTTTCGATTGTTCAAAACAAATTATACTCTAGTATACAACAACAATATCTATATTATTATCTCAACTTATTACAATAATTAGCTAAAGATATACACAGTTTATTCTACTTAATCGATCGATTATAAGAAATTATTCGAATTTTATATAACTTAATTTGATAGTTGAATTTTAACTAACTTTTATAAACAATTTTGACAAGAAACAAGCGCATTCAGAAATACAAAAGATTGAACAAAATTACAACAAAACAAACTAATAGCAGTTGCTAATAGTAGAATTACAGATATATTTAAAGAGATATCTATCTTAGAATCTTCTATTTATTGTATATTTCAATTTAGTATCAAATCGATTATACTAGAATTTGAAATATCGATCGATAAACTATCTTAAAAAATAAATCAAAATTTCAGACTTTCTTACAAACATTAAAAAAGAGAATCAGAAAAATGTTTCTCGAATTCTGATTTAAAAAAAAAATTGCTCTGGAGTCTACAGCAGATCTCGAAGCAGAAATCGATATTTTTAAATAAAATAATATTAATTAAAATATATTATATATTTTTACTTTTGTAATATCGATAAAGATAGTTAACAACTATATTGCAACAGACAGATGCGAAAAGTAGCTAAGATTAAAATAGAATATATAGAGAATTTGAATTTGAAACAAAAAATATCAGACAATAGAGCAAAAATTCTAGAGTTAATATATTACAGATAAGTTTTATACAGTAGAATAGATTTTTGCATTTCTTGTATTAATATCTCGAGATATCGAATATTTAAAAAGCAAAAAAAAAAATACAAAAATGCAGATAATTATATTTATAAATCAAAATTGTATTAGCAAATTTACAGTTTATTTATTTCTTGAGATACAGTTACTAAGAGTAAAATATTTGTTAAAGTACTGATTATTAAAACAGCAATACTGTTGTTGCTATACAGTTTTATTTTACTTGCAACTTGCTTTTGCAGAATTAATTTAAAAATAATATTAATCTGCATATTTGTAGAGTCTCCGAGTCGAAAAATTGATAGTTGCAAAAAAATCGACAGATTTAGAGCTAGAAATGTTGCCAGAGATAATATATAGATTTGAGAAAACAAAAACAAGATTTTATTTTTAGATTTCAAATATACAGTTTTAAAATCGATATTTCTAGCAATACAATATATTTCCAGACATTACTATACAGATCTCTGAAAACTAAAAATTTGAAATAAATAAGAATAATTTCGATATACTATATTTGCTCTAATTATTTTCTATTCTATATCTATTACTACTAAAAATCGAATTCTCTATCTATACAATTTACTGAATATCTAGTACAGAGAATCAGTATTAATACTCTGTTTTCTCAAAAAAAAATCTAGCTTTTGTAAAGTATTGTTTTAATTTTGCTAGTTTATCAAGTTTGATTTTAATATTACTAATAGAATAGAGAATAATTTACTCAACAAATTTTTTTTTCTATTTATATTTTTTTGCAGTTTTTAAAATATTTTTCTATTGAGAAAAAACAGTATTTTAACAAAACTCAGAGTAATAGATTCTGACTAATATTGTTAAAACACGCAAATAGTCTATTCGAGCAACTTTATCGAATTCAGAAATAGATTTATACAATTTTTTAAGTTTTTAACAAATATTTTCAGCAGTTCTGAAAGATCTCTGATATAAATATATCTCTGTTAATAAAATCTGTAAATATCTATCTTAATTGTAATTCTTCGAATTATTCAGTATTATAACTGTAATTTTTTCTGTCTCGGCTGGATTATCTAACTTGCAATAGATATCAGCAAAATAGATTATTAGATTGCAATTAGTTCTATTATATAGTTTTTGATTGTTCTGCAGTAGTCTCTGAAAAAGCTCTTATGTCTTTGCAGAATTATTTTAAAAACAAAATATTTTTACGACTGCAATATCTCTTTTATATATTACAATTGTTTTTAAGATTGATAGAATTTTCTTTAACAAATTGAATTTAATTAACTCGGACAAGATACAAGAGAAATTGTTGCTCTTGATCAAATTTTGTATATTGAACAAAATAAGTTGTTTCAATTGAATATTTGATTTTTTATTAATTGAAACTTGCTATACAAAAAAGTCAAATTAATTATCAGTAGTATTAGATATATTGCGAGACAGAATTTTTTCCCGTTGTATTATCTATATTTGCAAGTAATTTTCCGGTTCGGCTGCTATAATTTGTTTTGCAAAATCAAGTATTTTAAATATTCAGAATCGATCAGAAAATACAGATATTGTTAAAAAAGTTTCTGTTATTTAAATTTTTAGATAAGAAGACAGAATTTTTTTAGTATCTAGTTCAGAAAAATATTCTAGAATATACTGAAATTGTTGCAGTTGTAATTTTTCTAAAACTTTGTATCTGATAGTTAATAATCAGAATATTGTAGCAGAAAATCGACAACAATAGTTTACAAAAATTCTAGATCTCGATTTTTCGAAAATATATAGTATACAAAAATTAAAATATTACATTTTTACTTGTTCGAATTCGATATCGATTGCACAATATACAACTGCAACTTCTTATTAACTAAGAAATCTTATTTTTGAAAAGAGTTTTTTGTTGTAGTAATAAATATATAAAAAGTAAGAAAATAGATTGTATTGTTTAATTCAGTTGTATAAACAAGTAGATCGATATAAAATTCTGTTTCGAACACAGTTAATGCTTCGATTTTATCAGTAATATTTCAGAATTTGTAAAATAAATTAATATATAAAAATATAATCTCTGAAATATTAACTCTATTCAAAAAGCAGAGTATTTTCAGAAATATTGTTATATTATTCGATCTGATTTTTTTTTTTTTAAACAAAATTTTGTATTTTGAAATCGAATCTGACAAGTTTTACAAAACAGCTGAACTGTAAAAACAAATTGTAATTGAAATATTTAGTCAATTAAATAAAACTAATATAAAGCAGATTCTTGTAAGATTTATAAACAATACAAGTTTGTCTCTCTTTTTTTGAGAGAGATATACAATATTGCAAAAATAAAATATTTGATTCTCTGTTTTGTTGTATATATGCCGTGCTTTTATAGATTGTATATCTATTTCAGAATTTTTAGTTTTTGTTTTTAAATTCGAAAACAAAATAGTTATCTGATTGTTAAAACTGACTTATACTGTTGCATTTTGAAAATCGACTGTCAGATAGTAGAGATATTTGCTGTTGAAAAAATTACAGTTCCGATACTGTCAGATTGTTGTACAAACTTCTTTATTGTAGTTTTCTAGATTAAAGAATTGAAAAGTTTGACAACAACAAATACAAAAAGTTTAATTTTTCAGTAATTGTCGATAAACTCTTGTATTCTTTTCTTATATATTGTTTTCAATTATATAATTTCTTAAAGTTCTTTTGACAAAAATTGCAGAATTTTTTGCTTAAAATTATCGCAAACTTCTTATATAAGATATTATTTTTCTGTCGATAATATTTGTATAAGATTTTGAAATCTGTATATCGACAACTGCAGCTCTCGATTAAACAGAATAGTCTATCAGATTTAGACTGAACAAAATCTATTTAATTTAGCTGATAATTTGTACAATTCGACGCAGTACTCTGATTAACTATATTTATAAAAGCAATATAAACTTGTTACAGTCTTAACAACTTTTGTATCTCGCATATTCTGTTTTATAATTGCAATATAAGAGATTAGTATTTAATATAGTTAGTAGTAGTTGAATTTTACTAATAGAATGCAAGATATTCTGATAAATATACTGATTCAGAAAATTAGTAAAAACTTTAATTGACTTAGTCGAGCCAGAACTCTCTCGAGTCTTTGTATTCAATATAGTACTATATAAGATACAGAAGATACTAGAGATATAGAAAAAGAAAAAAGAGTATAGTAAAAAAGTTTTGTAAGAGCGATAGCGCTTATCTGTCAATATACTAAGAAGAAGTTGAGAAATATTTAAAGTCAGAAACAGACAATTTAATTTATTACAAACTTGTACTCTGCAGATTTAACAATATTTGTATATTATTCTATAAATCTTAAGAGATAAATTTAATAAACTGACAATAGAATTTTCGATTTCGACTGATATAAATCTATCTATATATAGTCAAACTAGAATCCGAAATCTGAAAATACTAGAAATTATATATAAACTCAGATATTATCTCAAAACAGATCAGATTTGATTTCTGAGAAAAAACTAATTATTATTATTTTCTAGTATTATATATATAATTTGATTTCAGACAAGTTCAGCGCAAATATATATATTACAAAAATTTGTCAGCACTATTTTATATTTTTTAAAGCGTTTCAAAGATCTTTATACTCGAAACAGTTTATTGAATTTCTATATTTTTATCTAATTACAAATTTTTTTTACCGAGATTTGCAATATCTACAGTATTTATTTGTCGGATATTCTTACTGATCAATTAAAAGAACTTTATTATACAGTAGTTTTTCGAAATATTGTCGATATTTTGCGATAAAGAGCTGATATCTATACTATACTCGAATATCTGCTTTATTTAACAGTAACTCTTTATCTCTTTGTATATATTTAGATAAAAGAGTTTTTTTTTTAATTCTTTTTACTATATACTGCGTCAATCTGTCGAAAGACTTCAGAAAAGATAGATTTTTGTTAAATACAATAGTAAAAAATTGAATTATATTCTTATATCTATTTCCGAGAATAATAAAGATTTGCAGAAACGAAAAATTTAATATTTCGAAAACTGTTTGCTGATTGTTTAAGAATTTGTTGCTTAATAGTATATCTAAATCGGCTAAATAGCAATTACTGATAGATTAAACAGTATTATTTGAAGTATAGAGAAGAAAATATTTATAATATAATAAAACAGCAAAAATTAATACAAGTTGTTTCGATTTCTGAGAATTCTGAAAATTTTCTACAAATTGTTAATATAGTTTCAAAGTTCTCTCTGAGCTTGTCTATTTACTAAAAACTCGAAGAGATCGATTGTAAACAATTAAATTTTAAATAAAAAGCAATAGTAAATTGTTCTCTGACTTTCGAAGAAATAGATATTAATAATAGATTTGTTTGCTTTTTCTATTAATATTATTTTTCTGTTTTTACAAGTAAGAATTACAAATATATATTAACAAAATCTATTTTTTCTGAACTCAATTTGTTTAATATCTGAGATAGAAAACTCTACTAATATTAACTATAGTTAAGTTTGTTGTTTGCAATAAAGTATTAAGTATTTCTCTGAAAAATCGATAGATAGAAATTTTATTATTTGTATATTTTATTTTATTGTATTCAGCGTGTCGATATCTGAGTCTTTAACAAAAATTTTAAATTTTAACAGTGTTTTCGAAATTTTCTTTAAATTAAAATCTTCAAATTGTTTTGTATTAACTACGTCGATCAGAATTATATATAAATTGAGATTATTGCTGACTGTATATTTTTAATCAAATATATATTGTCGACAGTCTACTATATTGTCCGAAAATTCGAACAGATTTTAAATTAAAAAAATTATTTAAAATTTTAAATTCTATAATTTTTTGATTAATATTTTGTATTCTGATAAAATCTTAAACAAATCTATATAATACTTCTGAATAGATTGAAACAAATCAGTTTGATTTTTTGCAAAGAGTTTGAGCGTTTTGTAAAAGTTGTAACTCTATTGCTGACTGAGATCAAAAAACACAAAATATTATATAAAAAGCTTGCAAACAGATATTTCAGATTGCTGAAGATTGTTAATAGAATTGAAGAGTCAAATAGTAAAAAGTTTATCAGAATATTGTATATTAGCAGCGCTCTTTCGAGCAATATTCTAAGATTGTTTAATCTAGCAAAATTACAACAACATTCTTTGTATATTCGACAGTATTTGGAGCGAATTCTATTTACAGTGTTGCAAAAAAAATAAGCACAATCTCTTTTTGTTGTTTTTTAACTACTGTAATTTAAGATATTTTCTTTTGTTAATATTGTTAAATTGTACTTGAAGTTTATCTTGTCTTTCAAAAAGAAAAGCTATTGAAATCAGAATATATATATTACAATTTTATAAGTCTTGTTGTTTTCAGTTTTTCTAGCAACAACAATTTCCGGCTCCGAGTTAAACTACTTGAAATTGCTTGTTTCAATTTAATCGATTAAAATACAAATAAATTTCTATAATAGACTGAACAAATCCGAATAAAGATTCGGCTTCAGAAATTACAAAAATATATAAATTGTAATTTGTTAACAAAAATTAGAACAACTTATCTGAATATCGACTTGTAATACAATTTCTGTTACAAATATAAAACAAGATGTCAGAGTCGAAATTGTATATATTTCGAATTATTAGACAAAACAAATTTTTGAAAAAGAAAACAAATAACTTTTCTGAATCTATATAAGCAAACATAGATTTTATAACTCGCAGATATTGTTAGATTACTAAAAAGAGAATAGTTCTTTTTTATTGTAAATTTGCTCCGAGAATAATTTACTAGTTGCAGAATATATAGAGAAACTCTGATTTTACAAATCTAGTTGTAATAAACTTAATCTATAGCTTCAATTTCTATTTCAAGTCTAGAAATCGGATAGAATTCTATAACTTCAATTTTTTTTTTAAATTTAGAGAGAGAATTTTCAGAACTGATTAATATTTTAAAAATAGACAAATTGTGCTATCAGATACAGAGATATTGTATACTAAAAGTCGAGAATCTGCAGAAGTTTTGTCAAAGAAAATATTGTATAAAACTAAAAGTCGCAAATTTGCAGATCTCTTATTAAAGAAAGTATTGTATAGAACTAAAAGTCGCGAATCTGCAGATTTTTTGTCAAAAAAAGTATTGTATAAAACTAAATTTCGCGAATCTGCAGACTTTATATCAAAGAAAGCTATATAAAACTAAAAGTCGCGAATATAGTTTTCTTCTATATTTGTTCTCTTTATTCCGCTCTATATTCAATCGGGAACTGGACAAGATCGCGCTAAAATCTTATTTTCTGTGTTCTCTGCGACTCTCTTGCTCTGTCTCAACCAATATTTTTGAAGACTGCTCTCTATCAGATGCCAAGAAATACAAAGAAGTAGAGAATGTAGATTCTATCTTTGCTATCTCTTGCTTTATATGCTTGAATCTGTTGAGATTTACAGCTCTGACAGTAGTAAATCGATAGAATCTCTTGACAAATAGTCTAGCTATCTGTTTGTATAATAGATTGTCTTTACGTTCTTATTTCAAAAGAGATTTTTTCTCGGACGTGGACGTTGAGCTCGCTGAGTTATTGTTAATAATATATCTTAAGCTCTTTTCTGGTCAGATATAGCGCGGCAGTCAGATTTTAAAGACGGAGTAATCAAATCTTGGTTTAAAGAGAAGAAACAATTGTTTCTTTATATGTACCGAATTTATAATAAATAAAACAGATTGTTGTTTATTCCGATTATGTTCGAACTGAAAATTTCAGAAATAGTATATACTGTTGCGTTTGCTGATTTACAGATAGAATTTTCTCTATTACAAAATTGACAAATTGTATCAGCAACAATAAAAGCGAGTCTGAAACACAAATACTGAGTTCAATGTCGATATTGCGAAACTGAATTTTTCTTATATAAGAAAATTTCTACATTTTAATATTATCTATCTATGTCGAAATTGTTAAAAGATTTCTTCTTAAAAAGTATCTATTCTTTCTCGATAGACAGTATCGAAAACACTTGTAGAAACTGTATATGCAGTTTGACAATATTTTACAAATTCCGAGTTTCAGCAGAAATCAAAAACGAGACTTGCAAGTAGCTGTTAACAATTTTTTTTGCTAGCTAAATCTACAATTTATAATATTTCTGATCTCTGTTTTGTTCCGCTCTATCTGCTATAGTAAAAAAACAGTGTAAAGTTTTACAGACAGTTAAGCTGTCTCGGAAAAATTTCTGTCAAGATCTTCTTTAACAAGTCTGATAGATTCTACTGTCTTTATTGTGTTTGCAGAATTATTCTTCGACTTATAATTAATAGCTATTTGTGTCAACGTCGAAGGAAAGACTTCGTTTCAGTTATATTTTCTGATCGACTCCGAAACTGATAAATAAAAACTTCTCTGTAATACGTAAATAGATCTAGATAAAGTTGATACAAATCTTAAATACAAAACAATCTGTACTCGAATATTGTAGAAAACAATTATATATAGAATCTCGGTCTATACGCAATAAACTATTAAGTCGAATTCCGAATTTTCAGCACTAACTAATATAGATATATCAATAACAATTCTTGTAAAAAATAAACACATATATAAGAGAAATATTTGTCTGAAAAACTGTTGTTAAGTACAGAATTATGCAGAAAAAATACACAGAATATCTGTTAAAATCGAATTTTTGAATATATATTTTTCAATATTGATAAGACAGAAAAATATAGATAGCTGTAATTACAACTATAACAGTAGATACAAATACTCTGTTATTGCTATAATACTAGTTAGTTGTTGATAGAGCGTCTGAGTAAAAATAGATATTGTTAATAAATAATACTGATCGATACTATAGAGAACAACACTAACAGTTCTAGAAATTTCTATAGAATATTTCGAGTAATTTTGATTTCTATTCGATTTACAGTCTATCTCTATAACAATATATTAGTGTTAAGATCTCTAAAAATAATATATAAGCAATATTTTCTGCACTATTAATACTGTAATCGACAAAACAATAAAAGTATTAATAGCTGTTTTTTCTGAATTAAACTTTTAGCACGCTATTAGTTTCAGTATTTGCAAATATATATTTTCTGAAAATGCAACAATCTTTTTCAGAACTAATAGAATGCAGATCAGAAGAAAAATATTAACTATTAGTTTTTCGAAACAGATAGACAGTATTAATATTTCAATATATAGAGTCTGACAAATATCTATCTTTCTGTTAAAAACTGTACTTACTATACGGAGTAAAAGTGCTGATTCGCAGATAGCTACAATAACAATAACAAGAATTAGAGAAGAAAGTATTATAATAGAATGCGTAAAATAAAACAAACAAAACAACAATATAACTCTGACAAACAGATACAAGTATAAAAACACTTTTAACAAAATAAAGAGTATTCTCGACAAAAGTACTTACTTTAATTGTAGTTTGTTGAACTTGTATTGTTCAAGATATGTTCGACTATTTAAAATAGTCTTGATTTTTGTTGTATTCTCAGTATTGTCGACTGATTCAGTATTAGTTATTATTATTAACTGTTATATTCGAAGATATACTACGACAAATTAAGAAGCGTCAGCATATTATATATAGCTTAGATTCTTATACAAACTATTTATTGAAAAAATAGTTTTTAAGTTTGCTTCTAGTATATAGACTAATCGATAAGAGCAAAAACACTAACTCGAATATATTAGAATACGTTCTACTCAGAGCTATAAAATAGTTATATCAGAGCTAGAAAAAGAAAAATACAGTTTTAGTATCAGAATTGTATCGAAACAAAGCTAGAGCAAATCAGTATAGACAAAAATATAAAATTGCTTAGTTTTATTAATGCGATCTATTATTACAATCTGCATAATAATAGTAAGCTGAAGTATTATTTGTCGCAGCTGCTTTGCCGGCAAAGCAGCTTGTTATCAGTATATTCAATCTCTACTTTAATTTTACTTATTTATTAAATAGACAATTACAACTTCGCAAGATTATCTCTGATCAGAGAGCTGAATATATTAATATTTTCGAATATACTGCTATCAGATATAAGAATACTTTATTCTACAAAAATCAGTTTTAATAAGATTTAGAAATTGTATTTATTCTTTGCAAAATTTCTTTTTTGTAATTTAACTACTGAACAAATAAGATTGTATATTTTATCGAAGTCTTGCGCGTATTACAGATTAATCAAGCAGTTTTATAAATTTGACAAGATTTTCTGCCGAGAGCTCTGCAATACAGATCTGACATCAATATTTTAACTGTTAGATCAGCAGTCTTCTCTATATGCTACTGAAATCGATATCTTAATTTTAAAATCTTTGTTTCAGTTACTTTTGTCGAGCGATAATAAAAATATTATATCGATTGAGAGATTCTCAAATCAATAGCTGTTGTCGACTGTCGATAATATTAATATTCCGATTTTAGAACTTTCGTCTTCAGCAAGTTCGATAATTGCTAACAAGAAAATTACGCCGATTTCAAGTCTCTGATTTTCGACACGTTTATCGATTGTTAAATTCGGAACAGACTACTTGCTGTTGAGTCTTTTCTTAATTAACTTTTCTAATATTACAATCTTTTTGTTGTCTTCTTTACAAGCTGTTGCGCAATTCTATTACAATATATTTTCTTTTAAATATTACAAACAAGTTTCAGATCTAGTCTGTGTCTTCGATTTTGTAACAAATTTCGATTTTCGATAGTTTAAAAATATAAACATTTAATCGACAACAGTAAAGCTTTCAAATATCAAAAAAGATCAGTCTTGTATTCAGCAACTGTATCAGATCTACAATAATATATCGAAATTTAACAAATATTTCAAATATACTGTTCGACTTTGCTCGCTCTTTCTTTTTCAGAGTATCGAAAATACTCTTGCTACAGTATTCGATAATATCAGCAGACAGTACAGAATAAAAACTATATATAAAAGAATAACAAGCAAGATTGATATATCTCTTAACAGAATAAAGAGAGACATTATACTAAATTGTTAATATATATTTGTTTTTAGAGAATATAAATCAGAAGACTTACTTAATTTTAACAACAAGATAGCAGTTGAATAAGTTCTTGTAGTTAAATACTGTATCAGAACTGATTTGTTGCAATAAGTCTGAAAAACAGAAAACTTATACAGCAAGAAATAAGACTTATTATTTGTTTTTGCAGAGAAAAGTATTCTTAGTACAAAAGCTATATTTGTCGATATAATATACGAGCTGCGCGAATTATCTTGAAAGATCTAAAAGTATATAGATAAAACTACAATCAGCTTTTAAAATATTAAGAAGTTCTTATAGTCGAGATTTTCAAGTATATAAATAGAAAGCAGCTAAGTTATAATCAAATCCGACGTTGTTTACAGACTTTAAGAAAACAATATTATATCGAAAACAACAGTATTAAGTATTGCAGACTATATATTATTAGTATCGATACTGAAAAGTTTTTATACAAGTCTGATTTTATTGCGATAATCGAGCGCAAGTTATTGAAAACTAATATAGTATCAGTGCCAAATAGAGCTGAAACAATCGAATATCAACTATATTGTTAAGATTTTAACAGATCAAACAACAGACTAGAAACAATTCAAGTCAGTTATTAGAACAAAATATATGCTGCTACACTTAATAGTTAAGAACAGTATTGTAAAGACAGTCAGTAGCTTTAATCTTATTTGTAGAAAAACAACTAATACAGAATACAGCAGAAAATCTATTAGATATTCTTAATTCTAATTATTGTTTTCTATCTGCAATTTCAGATCAATACAATAGTTCTATTACTAAAAATTCGAACAATTTTTACAAATACTACTCTAAATATTTATATCTATTTTCGAACTAAGCTGGACTGATTGACGTAGACAATACTAGAATAATAGATACTAGTTAACTAGATTAATTCTATCAATATATAATTAATAGCAATATTGAGAAAATCGATTCTTTCAATTGTCAGAAACAAAATTTTGAAAATAATTTTTACTGAATTCTACTTCTAGTGTCTGCTCTACAAAATAGAGTTCTATACTGACAATAAATATTATTGTGCGTTCTCTTCTATTGTTTGCGACGTAATAAAGAGAATATTAAAAGTTAATAAAATCTGGATTTTCTCTTTTATAAATATTGTTTTTCCAATCTCTAATAACAGTAAGCGTTTATATTCTGTAATGTCGGTTTCTATTACAGTTGAAGTGCTGTTGTCTAAAACACGTATAAATATTATAGAATACAAAGATTTTGCGCTTTGATTATTGTTTGAATTCGAATTTATATTTTTAAAAATATCAGAAAATATTTGATATATCTGAAAACAAAAATATCGAAACTGAACAGCAATTAGTAGATATATTCTCAGAGCAGAGTTAGCTTTCGAATTCTTTTAATAAGATCTATTTTACAAAAATAGTTGCAATACTGATTTAATTCTTTATCGATATATAACTACAGATCTGAATCGAACTGTGCAAAACAAACTTAGTTTTCGAAAGTTATCAATATATCTAGATTTTTGTTGCTGAGTAATTTCTGTTTCAGATATTGCAGCTTTGTATTATTCTCAGATATTATTTAATTGTACTTTGTATAATAAAAAAGCGTTTTACAAACATTTAAGTAAGAAAAATCGCTCGCGAAGTTTATTCGATACTTAGACAGACATTTAGTTGCATACTTGATAAACTAAGACTGTCAATTATTTTAAGATTTTAAAATATTTTAAACTGATTTTGTAACTGAACTAATTTTATTCTATATTAATCGATAACAAATCTGATTACTCGAAATGCTTGCTAAAAAATTTCTATTGATTTGCTAGTAAATGTTTTTCGATACAGCAATTCAATTAACAGTAGCAAAATTTTAAGAAGATTTTTGGCTATCAAAATTAAGATCGATTATAAGATTTAAGATAGCAAATATATTCAACTTTTAGCAATATCTTACTCGGTGTCGACTATTCTTCCAAAATATAAAAAATATTCTACACTATCGTAAAAAATCCCGTCTTAATATTATATTTAGTATCAACTGTATCGCTTGCTTATCTAGACTTTTTTCAATTTTGCTAATTTTTTGCAATTATTATATTGTCTGTGCAAACAGAAATTGCCGTTTTTTCGAAATATATACAGCTCTGTGTCAAATATTGTAATACTCTGAAAAGTACAGTATTATTTTACAATTTTTTGTTTAAATCTATCTGCTTTGAGTTTCTGAAGTTGCTTGAATTTTTGACTGCAAGAGAAAGACTTTGTTAAATTTAAAATCTCGGCATATTAACTACTATTACTAGAGAATAGTATAATATTTTTAATTGCTGTTTTTAAATAAATGCGACAAAGATTGTTTGACTTGTATCTTAAAAATTATTTATTAACTGCTTTGTTTTATTTATTCTATATATTAATTGTATTGCTATTTTTCAAGTCTGCTATTTTAATTTTAAATAAATATTAGTCGAAGAAATCTTTTAAGCCGAGCAATACAATAGAGAGATACAAAATATAATTCGATCAGTTAAGTTTGCACAAAAAGACAAAAAAAGTAACAGCAGAAATTAGCAACTTTGTTATACTGTATAGTAACAATATAAGATAAGAACAAAAAAAAGAAAAGATTTACAATTTTTTTGTATTTTGTAATTGTTTAATCTTCTTTCTTTTCTTAATAAGACTGATCAGAAACTGTATTACTAGACTGTATATAGTTCGAGTCTGTTTTTGTACAGTTTTTTTTCAATTCTCTGCCGATACTATCGATTAATTCTTAGAATACTTTCTAGAAATTATACTATATACAGAACAAATACTTTATTAAATTTTTGTCTCTCGGGAAATAGATACAATTTCTTTTGATTTAATATTTTTAAAATTATTTATAAACAAGATAAGTTAAGACTCTCTGAAATCTCGCGCAATTTCTTGCAGATTGTACAAAATCAGCAATATATCTTCTCGATTTTTCTATTGCTACAGAATCAAAAACACTGTCTGAATCGAAGTTGTTGTAAAAACAATTAAATTATTATAAATATAGATTTGTATCAAAACTGCAGAGATAGTATCAATTTTTCTGATCAGAAAATCAAATTAAGCTCGAGAAGATATTCTGTTCTATCGCTCTATCTATCTCTGCATTTTATCGATTTTAGCAACAACAACAAATTTCTATTCAGTTACAATTCTCTTAATTCTCTTGACAATTATTCTTTTAACTATTCTTTCGACAATTTTTCTTTCAATTATTGAACTTAAGATTTTCGAGAGATATCGATTAATAATTTTATACAATACAGTTATTAAGACTCCGAAAAAGATAGAAATATTCGATAATTTCTTGTTGTAGATAACAGTCTATCTTTATATAGATTGCCGACAGTTCTATATTTTAATTATTCGGACTTGAGCTGTCTGCAGTCGATTTTATTTATAATTTTGAATCAGACTTTTTGTTTTTTATATACTGTTTGTATTATACTCAGACTTAAATCTTAAAAATTATTTTTTAATATCGAAACAGTTATCTCGAGATTTAAGACTGAATTTATATCTTGCTACAGTGCAGAGTAGTACAACTTTTACAATTTCAGAAAAAATATAAACAATGTTATTCTATCTAAAATAATCTACTATTTTTGATATATATAATATTTGATCAGATATTGCAATTACAAGATTCGACTACTAAACAAAAATAAAATAGTATAACTAAATACTGTCAAAGAAGATTCTATCTTGTTAAAAATTATTATATTTTATTACTATTATTTTAATTAAGAAACACAATATCTTCAGAGTTTATACAAAGACTTTAGATATATCGATTATACTATCGATTATAATTAAAAATATAGATTATATTGCAATATCGATATATGCAACTGCAGCAACTGTCTTTAAAATATATATTTACTTTTTTTAAAAACAATATTGCTGCTGAATATTAAATTTACAACAGAAACAAAAGAACTCGAACTTTTTACTAATTGAGACTGAAAGTTCGATTTCTGATTCAATCTATTAAAATTATTCGCGAGTGTTATATAGTTGATATCTACTAGAGAATATATATATTTGCAATACAGCAAACGGTATGTTCTTTCTATTTGAGAATCAGAGTTAATAATCGGTTACAAATAAGAAAGTCTATCGACATTTTCAGCTCTAAATCTGTCGATTTTTTCGGTCTATTAACTTTTCGGTCTGAAGAATTTACAAATATACAAAACAAATTGTTTTTAAACTGATTCTGCAAAAAAAAGCTGCAAGTAAAGTAAGCAAATCTTTATTTGCTGAAGTAATTAGTTGCATCAGAATATTGCTATATATAGATATTTGACACTTTAGATTATCTGTCAGTTTATAACTGATAATATATACTGCACTAACTAAAATAAATGTATTCGGTTATTCTGTTATAAATTTTTTATCTCTTACAAAAGTATTACTGTAACGCAGTATCGATTTCTTTGCAATATTTTAATATCTATTTAAATAGCAGTAAGTGTTTGTAATATTTAAAGATTATCTAATATAATAACAGATTTAGATATCAGATATTAAACAGAAAACTGAAAATATTACTGATCTAATCTGTAAAACTACAGCGAAAATAGTTACATATATTTAAGAAAGAAATATCCGAGATTTAGAAAAACATATTTTTATTTTAAGATTCTCTTATTTATTAATACAGCGTTTCTGATTGCTATCAGACGAAGTAAAAGTAAAAAAAATAATCAGTTACAAAGAATCGAAAAAGATTATATTGTTGTATCAGAAAACGTTTTTTACAACAATTGCTATCTATATAAGAAGCTATATTTATGTCGTAATTGAGACTAGAGATAATATCAGCAGCAATATTTGCGTAAAAAAGAAATCGACTTTGCTATATCAACTGTCGAGATTTTTTGATTCTATTAACTATCTCTATATGCAGAAAGATCGTTAACTTCGGATTATTAAGAAAAAGCTGTTGTAACAATAATTCTGAATACTCTTTTTATAATATTCTTGATTACTTGATATAAAGTAGCAAAACAAGTAATCGGACTAGTCTTCGGACTTCTATAATTCTGTAATATAGTATATTAAAATGTTTTGAAATAGAGTAGATAGTACAAGTATTCTCGATCAAATCTCTTCGAGTTAATCAAACAAAAATTGTTACAATTTTTGTACAGAATTTATATCTTAACAATATTTTAATAGTATTTCTACTCAGACTCTGTGCTAGATTTATATAATTATATTTGTAATTGCGTGTCTATCTCGGAATCTCTTAACCAATTCTTGTATTATATATCTATTAATTTGATTGTTTGTTTAAATATTGTAAACAGCTTGTGCAGATTCTATAGTACTGTCTATTATATTTGTTAACAACTTAACAGCGTTTTTATATCTTTCTGCAATCTGATATCTTATATTTCTGATATTTGTATTTGTTGTTAGAATATTAACAATCGAAGTTTGTGCAAAAGTTACTGTCTTCCGAACTGATAGTTATATCGATAATAAAATTTTTGAAACAGCTAATTTGTTAATACAAACGCTCGACAACTTGATATATAGATTAGCGGAGAATATTAATTTAATAAATATGTTTAACTTATTTTTGTACTGATATAAATAATTGTCTTTCTAATTAAAAGAAATATTCTGTATTTATCAGATTGTAAAGTTGAAGAGAAATATAAATATAGATTGCAAAACTACTATTGTTGTAACGTATTTAATTTAAGTTTTTACAAATAAGTTTCTACTGCAAAAATTAATTTTCGAACAATTTCTAGAGTTCTGCTGCTGATAAAATGTAACTCGAGACAAACAACAAACAAATATATATAATATTTATACAGATTGTTTACAAAAACGATTGTATTTTTCTTCTGCAAAGTTACAGCAGCTCAAAATATTCTATAGAATAGCAAATCCGAGACAATATTAATCGATATATTGAGCTAGAATATCTATAAATTTTAAATTTCTTTTCAGCAAATCAGCTATCTCTTTATAATAAGAATAACTGTTTGTTTGAAATAGAACGTCGATATTCAACATTCAGTTTACTTGTTATATAACAGAATAATCTTTACTGTCTATAAGATTCTTTTTCAGAAACTTGTTTTATTCTTTTTTCTTATTTTTTCTTTTAAAATCTCTCGAGATTACAATATATATTCTTATTTTAAACAAGTATTTTATCTCTCGAAACTCTATTTTCTTATTTATCGATCTGATATTCTTTTTGCCAAAACTTATATAGTTTTTTATTATATTTTTATTTCTTTATACAAGTCTGATTCTATTGTACTTCCAACTCTTATATATTAGTATTACTATCTTCTTAAATAAATCTCTTATTTTTCAATTCTCTATAATACTTGCTTCGATCTCTCTGATTAACATCTTTAACTTCTGGCAAAATATCTGATAAAATCTTCAAATCTTACTTGTTGTGCCGTCTTCTGCTGATTGAAAATACATATATATTTTTTAATAACTTCTATTACTAACGTCGCGATTACTTGTTTAATGCGAAAATTAAGCTCGATATTCGCAATTAAGAATATCGAAACTGTTGTATTCAACTAAGACACGTCTGAGTTTGTAAACAGCACAATTTTTTCAGCAGAAAATTTTGTTTTGTTCGGAATTTAGATAGGAAATTCGGGAGATACAGTTTTAATTCGAATTATAGCTGTAAAAATCGAGATAGCAAAATAGTTGTTAACTAAGAGATAGAGAAGTGTTGCAGAGTAATATAGAGATAGAATAAATAATAAAAAAAATATAGATAATTTTGCGAAGAATCTTGTAATAGAATTTCTCGATACAGTCGCGAAAATAAAACAAAGAAATTCAGCGTATATCAGATATCAAGTATAGATTTTCTTGATCTTAAATTGTGCGAGATATTGCGGTTCTTATATCAGTATTGCGTTAACTTTTGAGAACGTTTAAATAAATTTAATTTGTAATTGGCGAAAAAAAATTTAAACAGATATAGCAGACTATTTGATTTCAAATCTGTTATTTAAAATTGACTGTCTGAGCTGTTAAGTCGACGTTAGTTAATATATCGATTTGTTTAATATAGTATTAAAAATATTAAACTATATTGTAGCGCAAATATATCTGAGAACTGAGACAAATATTCGGAAATTGAGATATATCAATCTATTTTTATATCAGCTGAAAACTGAGATTTAATATTTAAAAAGATAGTTTATACTGAAATCTAGCAGTTCAATCTTACGCTGCGTAAATTTACAGTAATATTAATATTTACAAAATATACTTTCTAAGATCTATAGTACAGATAAGTTATATAATTCTATTACGGGAATAAAGTAACTGAAACTCGGATAAAACTCGGATAGTTGACAATAGATCTTAAACTATATTTTGAGAAACAATTAATACAACTATTTTTATTCCAATTCGTTCTTCTGGTATTCCGTCTATTGCGTTCAGAATTTGTAACTTTATAAGCGTTTGCAAAACTTACATCTTTACCGACTTGCAGTCTGATTATTTGATAATCAGAGTTTGAAGAATATCTGATATACTGACTCTGTTTTCGCATTTTACAATTAACACTAACAGTATAATAATATCAGTAACTCGCGCGAAAAGCTGTATAGCTCGACGTTATCAAATTCGATCTACTGTCCGAAGCGTGCCCAATACTCTGCTTGGTTTGCCAAACAAGCTCTTAAACACAATATTCGAAATAGTCTATACAGAGAATAAGAAAGCAATATATATAAGCGACTCAGTTATTCAGATAAAAGATCAAGAACAGTCTACAAAAAATAAGTACTATTGTAAAGCGCATTCTAAGAATATAGCTATATAGTTAGAGATTTCGAAGACTAAAAAAGCAAATATATTCTTGAATTCAAAAATATATATTATACTCGATAACTTCTTATAAAACTGTTTTAATAGTGTCAGACTATTAAGCTACAAATAGTTGACAGTATCGACTGTTATATGTTTTACTATTTGTCAGCTGTAAAGCGGCATGTTGTTTGCTCTCAACAAATAGAAATTTGATACTGCAATAGTTGTAGATCTCTTTCTGAAAAAGTTTGAATTAAACGGACAACTGTATTTGCAAAATATTACTGTCGATATATATAACAAAAGTAATACAATATTGCTACAATCTCTGCTGATTTGTTAAGATCTTCGCAATATCTATACTCGATTATTGTATAAAATATTTGCTCGAATCTCAAGATATAAATTTTGATCAGATTTACAATATCTTAAAGCAATTTGTTAATTATCGAATTTACAAATCTTTACTGTCAGCTGTTTTTGTGTCTATATACTATTTTTGTTAAATAGAAATCAGTCGTTCGATAGAGACAAGCACGCGCTATATTGTTTGTAAATATAAAAAATCAGTATCTGTTATACAGAGTGTATAGATAGAACTGGCAGATATTATTATTGTCTTTTGCAGTAGATTGCTATATTTTAAAACTTCTGAAAAATAAATAACTGTTCAGAAGTTACAGAGATGCGTTTGCATTTTGTATAATTTAACTGATTATAAGTCCGAGTTTGCGCGTTGTAGCTTTCGCATTATTATCTAGCGCGAAAAGCACTAACTAGAAAGCTCGATTAGAGATCAAAAAGATTGCAAGTTCGATTTCAAAAAAAAATACGATTTGAGCAAGAAGTTTAAACTATCTTAGATTTTGCTGCAACTCTAGAACAACATTTTGTGCAAACAATTTACAAAGATTTGTACGAGAGTTAAAGTACAGAGAAAAATCCACAAGTTCAACAGATTCTGTCCGCTTACGGGAAAGTGTTAAAGTATAAGTAATCGCTCAGAAATTATAGAGATGTGTCCGCATTATATAACTTAACTACTACTATCCAGCTATCGACTGCACGAAAGAGCCGTATAGATTGCTAAATAACAATAAATTCTGTATCCAACAGTTAGCCGAAAACAAAATACTCGATTTCTATCTTGTCAGTTACCGATACTTTATTTTTTATTGTTTTAATCTGATTCTCGAGCTCTTTGAATCTGGAAAATTTTATTCTAATTTACTGCCGAACTTTATGTCTGATATCAAATTCAAATATAATAGTTGTTTCTGTTATTACAGTAAAAGCAAAACAAGCATCTATTATAGATCTAGATACAATCAGAAGAAAGCAACAAGCAATATCTGTTTATATTTACAAGTCTTCTTGTTTTATTGTTATCTCTACAGACTTCAGTTCTCTGTCGACAATATTTTCTTTAAGAATTTCGAATCAGTCTGTCTAACTGTAAAATTATTGAGAAACTGTTGTATAAAAGATTTCGAGCTCTTGTTTCGATAGCAGTTACTAGTGCATGTTTCAGAGATTAAGTAAAAGAGCTCAACTGAAAATATCGACAAAAAGCGAGCGATAAAGCAGAGCAAAAGCGATATAATATATATACTTCGGCAAGCTTCTACAAGCGAATTGACAGAAAATAATGCTTCGTCAAACACAATAGAAATCTAGATCGACAGATTATTATTATCTGGTAAAATTGTCTGCAGTATATAGCCAGATAGTAGCGGAAAATCAAGAATATATAGTAGCTGAATTTTTGTCTGACGTTCTATCTCTAAGATAGAAGTGTCCAATCTTAAAAAGATCGAAATTAAATAAGCAGCAAAAAACAGATACGAAGTCTAGTCCCGTCCGACTCTATAAATACGTGGATTGTACTCTTCAACATAAAGAGAATATAACTTATTGAAAGCTACAAACTCAAAGCATCAATTGTATCTATTAGCAGACTATCGAATAATAACAACAACAAAGCGCAATAGCGGTATCTATTTTACTCTATCTTGCTTGCTTAGAAAAGACTGCACAGAACTTGTGCAGCAAAAACAATAAAAAATTTTGTAATCAGTTCTATTACAAAACAGTAATAAGTATTTTGAAAATTAATTCTTGATATTTTGTCGAAATACTAGATCTCAAGATTTCTATAATTAAAGAAAAGATAGTTGCGTTTTTCAAAATTTTATCAAGTATTCTGTTTTCAGAAAACAAATTGAGATATCGCTATAAATATATTCAGTTAACACTTAACAGTAAGCAGTATATTTTGTCTATATTCAGATATTTTGTTAATACAAACAGATATATAGAACGCGGCAAGATTTTTTGAAATTGATATAAAATAGTTCGACAATTTAGAAGAAAAGTCTGCATCGATTAAAACTTATATAAATACTGAATTTCCAGACTATAGTTTCTGTAACAGCAATTATTTATTTATATTCTACAAATATAATATTTGAAGCATTTCAGTCTGTCGAGAGCAAAAGCTTTGTAATAATTGTATTCAGTAAAAATACAGATTACAATATTGCAAAAAATCTCGACTGAATAAAAACTGTATTTTCGAATACTCTGTAACATTTTATAATTTATCGAATAGCAAATATTACTTGAATTTCCGCCCCGAATAGTAAATCCGAGATAGCAACACTTGAGTATATTGAAGACAGTAGTATAATACAAATAATATTCGATACTTGACAGTAATATATTTGTTTATTTTTTCTTAGTTGTTAAGCTATTCCTAATTCAATATACAGTAATCTATTTTATCAAACAATTTTAATCAATTTTTTATCTCTTAGATCTAGCTAATCACTTCTGAATATATATTTTTTCAAGAATATTCGAAAACAAGTTAGACACTAACAGCTTTTGTTTCTCTAGTCTTTGATATTCTTGTTATACTGATTGAAACGCGATATCTCTGCTTTTAAATATAGATTTGTAGATAGCGGCGCGCTCTTCTTTGCTAAACTTCGTTAATATTGTAATTATTGTTGTAAATTTGATATCGACTTGGTCTGAACAGATAGATTTTCGATATCTGTAAATATAAAATTCGAATTTTAAGTAACAGATTTTTTGAATAATTTGCTTGATAAGTTGCTATCTCAAGAAAATACGCATTACTTATATAGATTGGAGAATCTCGCTAAAATCTATAGATTATATAATAAGAGCAGATATACTGTAGTATTGTTTACAACAGATATCAGTTATTAGAATACTTTTTGTATTGCTTATATTATATATCGATTTTTTTTTTAAATATTTTTTCTTAAATTGTCTCGAGTCTAATATAGTCAGATATTATTGTTCGATTGACAATTTTTTCTACTAATTTGTTTTTTTCGAAGTAATTCAATATTATACAATATCTATAGATATTAAACAGAGTTTTCTATCTACTCTAATTTGTAATTCTGTTTGCTGATACTGAAAAAACTTGCAGTAAAACTATATTCTCGAAAAAACAAGTCAGATCTGTTATTAATTTTGTAACAGTTTTGATAACTGTGCAAAATAAACTAGCTGCAAAATCGAACTAGATGCTAAATTCAGTATCGCTTATTCTATTATAATTTTTTGTACTGTTAATTATATTATTTTTCTATCAGATTTTTCTGCAACTTTTCTGCTATTTTATATTAGCAACTATATAAAGATCTGTTATCTTATTTCAGTTAATATAATCTGCAATTAAGCAAAATCAATTTCTATAAATAAGTTGCGGCAGTCTCTAGAATCAAAGAATTAAAATAATATATTTCGAATTTGTATATTAGCTGTCTGAGCTGATTAACTGTAGAGAAACAATTTTAAAATATCAAGAAACAATAAATTGTTCGCAAAAACGTATGTCTGCAAACAATAGAAAATTTTTGCAAGCAATTTATATTCAAAAACAATTATATTTGAAAAATGCAGATATCTCTCTTCTTTTTAACAAACAATATTCCCGAGAGCAGAAAAGTATATATCTTTATTAATTTTATTACTATATTGTAGTGTTAATCTGTTCGAGATATTACAGTGCTTATAAATTCTCAACAAACTGTTTATATTTTCTCGAAAACAAAAACAAAAACAAAAAAAACAAAAAACTGAATATTTTTTTTCTTAAATTCGAGACTAGTTTTTTTCGAAACAAGTTCAAGCTGAGTTTTCGAGTTGTATTAAAAAAAAATTATATTTGAAAGCAACAAATAATGTTGTCGATTGCCAGAATGCGTACAGTATAATTGTTGCTGTAAAAATTTTTGTCGAACTTTTTAGATCGATAAAATGCAAAAAAAAACTAAATTAAAAATTTTTTGTTTTTTTTATCTTGCACAATTACAGATCGATAAGAATCTACAGCTATTATTCAGTAATTGAAGAAAACAAGACTATTTTCTATTGTTATTTTATTCGAATATTTGATTTTACTGAACAAAATAACAAAAAAAAATAGATTATCTATAAATTTATCAAAAATATATACAATATTTGAATACCGATTTAACACAAAAGAATCTACTTAACTATTAATAATTTGTCAGTTGATATCGATTTTAATCTTTTTTAATCTGTTTCTTTCTCTCAATCTATATTTCAAAATTTGCAGCAATTCAATATCAAATTTATACTGAATAAAAATAATAGTCAGTCGAGCTATCTGATTTTGCAAAAAATTATATCAATTACTTTCTTTATTTAAACAACCGAGTCAGTATCTAAGAAGTCAAGAAATCAGCGGACTGCCGAACAGAAATATTAAAATGTCAGAAACAAATATTACGTTTTTTATTGTTATCGGATAATCTAAATTACTTGACACGTACTATTTAACTAGTTGTATAGCGACAACAGCCGATAAGATATAAATTTATTGAGCTAAAAACAAATATAAATAGAAAAATAAATATATATATATTTTGAATACAAAACTATACCGACATTTGTCTTCTGTATGCAGCTAATTTTTATCAAATTTGCTGCTCTTGCTGTACTAGTGTATATTGTCCGCTGTAATTGCACAACCAAATTATTTATATCTGTAAATCTGTTACTGCAGAATTTACAAGATTGCAATTAAATAGACAATAGAAATGCAATCTGCGTATTATTAATCGAAATATTTCTTATTCTATATATTACAGTTTTTGTAGAAACAGTATTGTATCTGAAAAGATAGCTATTTGCAGATATTCTAGAGATATCTGAATCTACTATAAAAAACAATACAATACAGAAGTTCAGATTATAGATATTTTTGATTATAAAATTCGATAGACAATATTTTACTATATCGATAATTATTGTAAACTCGAACAAGAAATTGACAATAGCAATCTGCAACTGATTAATAAGTATCTATATATTCAAGTATATAGATTAATATTTTTATATTTTTATTGTTTACTGAATAACAAAATATATATCTATAGATCAGAAAAACTTAATCTGCAATCTATAATATATAAACAAAAAGTAGATCTAGCTTGTCAATTATATTAGTATTAACAATATAGATATATAAGTTCAAAATTATCTCTGCAGTATCAATACAATATCGCACAATATTGTCAATAAACAATACTGTAAAAAAAACAAAAATAGATCTATAATAAGCTACAGACAAATACAGACAAATTATAATGTTTCGATAGAATTAGCTACTAATATAATTTCGATTTACTGACAAAGACAAACTTATATATAATAGATTGCATACAATATAATCCAATTGCAGATCTGATAATAGCTGCTTAAAATATATTTTTTTCTATCTCTAGACTTTACAGAACTGATAGAAACATATATAGAAAAAAGATATATCTATCAGTTTGCAAAATATCTATTAATCTTATTATACTCAGTCTTTTATACTTGCATGTTCTCAGATATACTGATATCTATAGAAGTTTTTTTCAGAAACTTGTAAATATATAACAGTATTTCTAAAATCTTGAAGTAGAGTACAAATATATCTGTATTAAAATTATAATTTAATAGTTTCTGTAGAATTTTAGATCTCTTGAAGAATCTAGTTATTACACAATTGTTATTTGCAAAATAATTGTTGTAACAAAACAACTGTCTTTTGATAGTTTTGTTGTCAAGAACGAAATTATATAATATAACAATAGTTGTTAACCGATTAAGCAAGAATACTATTTAAAAAAGATATCAACAATTTTTCTTTTCGATTCAGTTCTGAGATCTAGATAAAATTATTTTTTTAGTAATCGATATTAAAAATTTGTCTGACAAAAATATTTAATAAATAAATTTATCGACAAGTTTTAACAATACTATCGATTGTATAACAACTGTCAAAAGTATTTAAACTGAAAATCTGTTAATAAATTTTACTCGATCTAGAGTTATAATTGCTATTGTCTGAACTGATTTTACAGTCGAATTCTTAAATCTATACAACAGAATTCTTTTGTTCGATCTTTTTTTCTGTTTTATTTTTATTTTGTTAATAAAAAATAAATCTGTATAAAATCGCAATATTGTAACAACTATCGAGTAAAATAGAATCTGATTGTCTTTGTTGTATAAACGCAAAAATATATTAACAATTTCGAGAATAGTCTTCTGATAAATTATCGAATATCAAGCGTTTATATATATAAAGAATAGATTTATCAATTCTAGAAAAATACAAATTTCTGAAAATACAAAAATATCAGTTTCTGCAAATATATTATCGACAATCTGAGCGTAAAAATATTTGTTTTTGATATTTAGACTGAACAACTGCAAAGACTCTTTACTTAAGCTGAAGAAACTATTTGAAAACTGGAATAGTATATATATGTATTCTATTATAGCAGCAATATCTGTCTGACTTATCTCAATTGTGTATTGTAAATAGATCTCGCTGATCTCGGACAAAAGACTGTCGACACAAATACTTTGTAGCGATTGTATCGGTCTTGTAGAAAAAGTCTGAGCTTCAGACAGATATTCCAGTAGTTGTAAGTCGAGTATTCGGTCTTTGTTGTATCTCTCGAGCTCTTGGATTTCCAAGCGTTTCTTGTGGTTCTGCAAGCGAGCTTTATAATAATCTGGCATTTGTTCAGTAGTAATATAAGCAAGAAAGAGCAGATTCTGTAGTCTATATCAAGTCTCTGTTCAAGCTTACAATTATAATCTGCTCTCAAGTCAGACTTTTTTCTCTTTTTGTACTTATACAGCTGTCTATTGCGAATACACTATTTGCAATCGAACTGTTCTCGATCGTATCTTATCTGCACTATATAAATAATTGAGCAAATACATTTTGAATATTTACAAAAATATAATATTTGAACTGCTGAAGAAGTTAAATTTTTCTGAGTTTGCAGTATTTACAGCTGTCTATAATCAATTTTATATATACTATCGAATTGTATTGATAGTTTACAACACAGATATAAATTTCTGATTCTGTCTACAAGACTTATTCTGTCTGTTGATATTCGACGCACTGTTATTTTGCTCTTCGCTGCTGTACTTTTTACTTCGATAGTTGTCGACGTACTTATATTTGAGCATATTATAATATTCGCGCTTTCTCGACTGAGTGTAATGTACTGCATAAGAAGATTGCTGGGGTTGATTAGAATTTGTTTTAGAGTTTATAGTTAGTAAAAATTAATAAAACGCGCGAGAGACAGAGCAAAAAACGCTCTAAAAAATAATCTGATACCGATCAATTATTATTGTATCAGATAAGCAACAGAAAGACTTTTCTTCGAGATATTATAGATTCGGCAACATCAGATTTTTACTATCTAAACTCTGACAAAGTTGCTGTTCGACGGTATTGTAACAGATCTCAAGTAACACGTTACAACTTATTGCAACTACTTCTGCATACAAAATTCTAGAGTACTTGTATCTTTCGATCTGTTACTATGTTGCTGATGCATATTCAAAAATAATATATATTATAGTTTTCTGTTACTTGTGTAATGGACTTGCAATGCAGCTTCTCTTCTCGAATTGCTTGAGCATATGTCGCTTTTCCGGACAAATATTGTATTGCTGTTATATCGATCTGATATTTATGCAGATAGAACAATCTGGCAAGCTTGTTTTCAGTACTTGATGCTCGGAATATCTGACATGTTGTAATAGTTCTGTTCCGCTATCAGATTAAGAGCGTCTTCGTTATGCTTGTCTACTTCTTTTTTTTGTTATCGCTGTTATCGATTGTTTGCTGTGCAATTTCTGTATATTGCATTATTTTGTCAGTCTGATATCTTATACTTGCTTCAGAACAAGTAGTATTTAGATAAACTTACAATTCAGATTTCTCTGTTTACTCTGTGTAATTCTTTTACATCTTTTTGTTATTATTTTTCTCCAGTACGCCAATCTTCTCTAGTAACTTTATTATGTTGCGGTCTACGCTTCTACTTGCGTCCACGTGATAACTTGGTTTTGAGTTATAATTTTTTGTATTTCCGCGAATTTTTCGCATGCGACCGACGCCGACAGTTTTGCGCATATAGACATAACAAGCGACAGAGATCGCACTAGTATAGTATCTGATACGATACAATAAGACGATGTATCAGCTAGCTGTATAACGCTATTGAAGTCAGAGTACTGGACAGAGTAGAGAAATTATCAGTCCGCGAATTGTCAGTAAAGTTTTTTCGAGCGAGATATTTTAACAGTCTATTCGGGAATAAAGCGACTGCTGCAAATTGTCGGAGAAGATCTGTGTGAATTATAAATATAGCTGCTTTTGTGACGAAGTTCGGCTTACAGAGAATCTTAGTAAAATTCGAAGACTGTTTGAGATTTGAGACTTTTTCTTAGTTCGATCTATCGAGAGCACTTCAGAAACACGTAGAATACGGTTTTGTAATCGTAATTGCAGCTGCAGTAGAGCAACTCAGCTCTCCGATATAATCTAGACACTGAATCAGGGCGATCTTTCCGATACAGAGTTAAACAACAATAGAGTTTATAACTCGGATTATATTTTTAATACTTCGAAAGCCTGTTCTGATAGAGCTAGAAATAAGCTCTTCCGTGCTTTAATTTCAGCCAGTCTAGAGTTTATTTACTTATTACGCGGTGACGGAAGCTCTGCTTTAGTGATAATCTGAGAAAGCAAATATATTTGGGCTTCTTCGTCTTGGGGCTCTCCGTCTTCGCGGAGTAGTCTCTATTGTTGAAGTCGAGAGCTTCCGACTTTCTTCTTCGGATCTCGCCAGCCGGTAGTCTTTTTGGCGGCAACGTTCGCCGTCTCGTTTCCGGGAACCCCTTTGTGAGCGAGGATTTATTGTAGAATAATCTGGAGCCCGCCGTTTATCTTGTGCAGATAGTTGATAAGCTATACAATGCGAGCTAGTAGATACTGATCAGACTGGATTTCAGGAGATTCAGTCGATATTATCGATACTTACTTGTCAATAAAGATGTTAATCAGACGTAAGCCAGGGACCGCCGTTGCCTTTTCTCTTATATAATTGTAAGGGTTATGACGATGCTTATAAGCTCGCCGACATACATTGTAAACTTCTTGTCCGAGTCTATGTCTGTCTGCAGCTTGGCATCGGCTGCCAGACATACTGCAGCCGCTCTATTTGTTCCCGTTAATTTTACTGCCATCCGTGTAGAAGTATATGGCCAAGACATTTCTGTTATTATTCTTCAGTATGCGGTTATGCGCCGCGATGGCCGCGTCTTTGTTCTTTTGAATTCTGATAGCGGGCGTCTTTTATCAGAAAACTACTAAGTAGATCTCTCGAGTCTCTATTACGATATCTGTCGGCAGACGCTTTTTGCTGCCGGTATTGTTTTTCGAAGCGTGAGAGTGGACTGGTCTAGACGAGTATCTTATTTGCTTTACTGCTATTTACTTTTTTCTTTCAGTTTTACTCGACTCAATATTTTATAAAGAATTTATGCGAGATCTATATGTTTCTGTCGAGACAGCTAGCTCTCTCGACCTCTTCTTAATTGTGTCTTTCGAACTATTATAGTATTAGATTGTAGTTATGCAAAATTCGCGTAACTTGTATATATCAATATCCAAACACAATCCAATTCTTATCTGTGTACGTGCACACATCTTGTTTTGCATGCTCGGGACATAGCGTTTGCTCTCTTGTTTACGCAACAGGATTCTCAATTCGAGATATAACAGAGCTATTGCTTTCAAAAGAATCCGAATTTTTGCGCTGTCGTCTCGTGGGATAGACGAAGTCTCTTATTTTTTAGTTTTAAGTGTACAGCGTAAAGCACGCTGTTACCGATTTATGTATAACAGAAATATCAGATTCTTTGCGTGCATTCAATAACGCGTGTATAACAGAAGCAGCAGATCTTTGTGTACATGTACGCGTGTCTATATCAATCTTTTCTTTCTACGCTCTTTTGGATTTCTGTACTCTTGAGAGGCTGGCAATCTCTCTCGCGGGCAAAACGTCCCCACTGTATTACCGGAGACGACTACGGCGACGGCAGAGAGCATCTGCAGCGGCGGCGATCGCGTCGGACGCGTTCAGAGAGTAGAAATAGTAGAGTTGGATAATATATCGATTGAAGTTTGTGTCTTTGACAATACGAGTCTTATTACACGCGGTAGTCTTAGTGGACTGGTGCACATTGTTGCTGTTGTTGTTTTGATGGCTGGAAGAAGTGGATTATTACAACGACTGCGCTGTCGACAGCAGCGGCAGTCGCGCTCTTTGATGTAAAATTGAAGTTAAGAATATTCAGCTCTGCTAAATACTACTTGCAAGCAAGCAGTACCAGCATTTTGTACAGATAGTTCTTCTTACTGGATTTACTGCTCTCTATAATGCGAAGAATTTTCTTGTACGTAAGATCTGATATCAAGCGCACAAGCGCTTGATCAATAATTTGTTTTATATGTTGTACCGTTAATAGTAGATAAAGCTCCACGTCCAGAGCTGCTCCGGGCGGTAGATATAAAAGCTTCTACTACAGTTTTGGCGTCTCTCCATTGAATACTATTTATCAACTGGACAGTTCTCTTTGTCAGATCGACCGTAAATCTGCTGTTGTTCAGAGTATATCAGGCAGAGCAGCAATAAAAAAACTGAAGAAGAATTGTAATAATATATATTCTGCGGAGATCTAGAAGAGTGAAGCTACACGCGTTCCCGAGAGAGATAAGAGCATCCAGTCGTTTGAAAATTGACAACTGAATATAGTTAATGTAAACCGTTTATATAAGCTGGAGATCTAGATAGATCTCGAGATAATATCTGATATCTGACAATATATCCAGTTCTGGTAAAATCAGCTTTGCTATTATATAATACTTTTTGGATCTGATAGTAAAGTTTCTTCTAGCATAGAGAGTATGCGGTCGCAGATAATAAGCAGTTATCAAAAGAGTGCCGAAAGAACATTTACTCTTGTAAAACTACGTGCATTATAAAGATTGTAAATATAGTAATCTTATCAATAGTTACCGTATTCAGCAACAAACTGTCCAAAATATCTTCCAATCGGTTCAGACTGAACATTAATAATTCTAACTTTCTTATTATACAAAAGCAGATTATCAAGATTCTGAATATGCAAGCATTCTTCTGAGACGTTCTGATCTTTCGTCTTATCGAACGTTCCAGCTACAGCATTCTCAGTACTATGTCGGACCTTATTTCTTCAGAAGTTTTTCAGAAACAGACTTGTCCGAATCGATTTTTTCTTTTAATCGATTGCGTCCGTCTTTATTTCTCTATCAATCTTTACGGCATTTCAAAGACCGAGGAAGCTCGAAAGACTTGACAGAACACTGTCAAAATTATCAAGACAGATCTCGAGAAACTGATAAAATATAATTTTTTCACTATTGTCTCTACGACGATAGGTCTCGACTGATTAAACAATGTTAGATTGCTATAATAATCTGTTGAAATACTAATAATTTCGGGCGGAAAATTGGAATTCTACAATCAGAGCTATAGCGAGATTGGTATCTTTTTCGAAACAATACTGAAAAAAAGACATTATAATCTATATATATATTGTCGAGCGGTCTTGCAAGTCTGCACAACAGCTATCGAGCATAAATAACGTAAGTCTATACTATTTATATATTGTTTCTTGATTAGAGTTGATCGCATGTAAAAAATATTTCGGAAGACTCGGCCGATCTTGTATCAGAGAATCTTGAGCTGATCGCTGGCACAATTGCGTGTCTGTTTATGTTCGATAATTACTGACGCGAAAACTTGAACTGTGCGCCGCATAATAGAGCGAAGTACAACATCTGATATAATATCTGTTACGGTATTCTCGACTCTTTTTCTGCGCAAATAGTAGCGATTTTTTTTGTATTTGTTATTTTGAAAAATCTTTTCAGAGATGTTAATACATTTTCAAGAGATTTTGATACAATAATTTCTGCAACTCTTGCTGCTGCAATAATTAAGCTGTTATTATACTGAATAATCTGAAAAAGATTTGTATTTATCTACTGTAATATTCAGAACAATATTCTGAATAGCAAAATAATTTCTTTTGCGAATCAGTTGCAGTATTCAGCTTGATATATCGCGAAATTTTGTATCGATATTAGCAAAAATCTAATTTTCGAAACATTTTCTACTATATCTATATCTTACTATAGCAAAGAATAAACAACAGAAGTTTCGAACAATATAGTTACAATTAGTTTGCAATGCAGCGAAGTAAGCAGAAGATTTACAAGAATACAATTTAGCTAAAATAAAAAAAAATTAGAAAATATATTTAATATTTTTTTGCTTTCTAGAATCTACTAGCTAGCTGATTATTAATATATTATCTGATTTTGTGTTTCAAATACTGATATAATTTGTCGCACAACTAAATATAGAATAAAGAGACAGATCAAAGTTTTTTGCTATAGTTTTCAGATTTTCTTGTCTATGCAGAAAAGATCTGGAGTAGTAGATAAAAAGATATTTACTTGATATTTATATTTGCTTGCAAGTCTTGCGAGAAGATAAAGATACGCAACGCTTGTAAATAGAATAACAGCAAGTATCTATATTACTCAAATTCTTTCTGCAATCTTAATAGTTTTATCAAACTATAATATTCAAGTCGGTGCACTGACTTTTTCGTTATATCAAGAGAAATATAATTATTTTTTGACAGAAATATTTGCAAAAATCAGTTATATTAATATCTCTATTGTATCAAAACAATTATATCTGAGAGAAACACTGAGTTGTAATTGTTAATAACAAGTTTAATACTTGCTGTTGATTCTGACAATAAAAATATCTGCAGTTTTGTATCGATTAGTCTCTGTTTTAAATTTATAAATAAATTGTAGCTTGTAATTTTTTCCGACAGATATCTTTTCAACATTATTTCTATATAAGATTCTATAGCACTGAAATAATAGTTTCTTACACTGTTTATCTTATATATTCTGATCTCTTTAATTTAATGTTTCCAATTCTTCTCTGTCTGCGCTTAGTAAAGAGATATAATAGCTATAGACAGATAGTTAGTAATCAAAATATATATTACTGTATCTAATGTTCAGACATTTTCTTTCGATAATACAAAAAAAATCTCCGAAAACTGTCAGATTAAGATATTAATCAGATAATTTGAATAAGATATATAGTTTAATATTTGAGCACTGATAGTTAAATCGAAGTCTGCAAAAACAATAGTCGAGTATAAATATAGTTTATTTTTAAAAGATTATCGAGTATTGAAACAAAAAAAAAAAATTCTGATTTAATATCTCGATATATAACACTTAGCCAGTGTGAATCTGTATTTTCGGTATAAATATTGTAATTATAATAAATAAATGCCAAGATCTCCGCAAGCTGAACATATATATATCAGAGAAAAATTTCAGAAAAAAAATTATTGCAATTGTAATACAAACTAATAAAACTCTCAAAATCTCTGTCTGAACAATATTCGAAATACAGCTGTATATCGAGAGAGCTCTGAATAAATTCGACAAATCGAATAATTTTGTTGTATACTAATAAAATGTCTCTAAATATACAAATCTCGATAAATATTCTATCGATTTGATTACAGAAAATTTTGCAAACTAAAAACTTTTTGTTCGAAAATTGCTTAACAAGATAGACACTTTCTTTACTATCTTTGTTAATTAATTTTAAATTATAATAGCTGTTATACTTGTTCTGATATAATCTTTTCTCGATTAGAGAGCTTATATTGAATTTGATTTTTTTCTTTTCTATTATTAAAATAATATTATCTCAGAAATCTGAAAATTATAGTATTTGAGCTCTTTATATAGTTTGGACACATAAGAAATTATTTGTGTATACTGTTATTATATTGCTATTTTTGATTGTATACAGAATTGTCTTTAATTGAAAGAAATTTTTAGATAAAAAGAATAAAATATAATTTTGTTTAAATTTGTAAAATATTCCGATCAACTCAGATTTTTCGGCATAAAATTTTGTAATCTATTTTTCAAATTACTGTTTTGCTGCATACGAACAAAATTCTATATTCTGAAATAGTTAAATTGAGTAGTTGCTGAAAGCTTAAAAATAAAAAAGAATATTTATTTTTCGATATAAATTTTTTTTATCAATCTTTTTAACTCAATAAGATAGAAATCTCAAACTTTTTCGATACAAAATATATATATTAGTTTTCTTCAGATATTTTTGTGTTTACAAATATACAAATTTTAATATCTGTAATTCTGTCTATTGCTATCTGTTTGTAAATTAAATATTTAGTTTCTCAGATTTCTGCTCTACTTGCTATTACAATCTCAGATATACAATAATTTAGACCGTATATCTATATTGATTAATTATTCTTACTAAACTAATTCTAGTTTCGAAAATCAGTTGCAGTTAAATATTTCTAGCAATTATTTACAATAGAATTTTTTTAATAATCAATTGTTTTTCAACAGTTTTGAAAATTATCTGCAGAAAAGCACTGTCGAAAACTGTTTGCAAAAAAATATAGTCGAGAAATTTTTTCAAATATACAGTGTTAAAGATTCTTTTCAAAAGAGTATTTTTGAAAACTATTCAAAAAAAAGTACTGTCGAAAATTTTTGTCAAAAAAATATTTTAGAAAAGTATCTGAAGAAAGATACTGTCAGAAATTGTTTTTAAAAAAGTATTCTGAAAAAATATCTAAAAAAAAATATTATCGAAAATTGTTTTCGAGAAAGTATTCTGAAAAAGTATCTGAATAAAAATACTGTTAAAAATTGTTTTCGAAAAAGTATTCTGAAAAAGTATCTGAAAAAAGATACTGTCGGAGATTGTTTTTAAAAAAATATTCTGAAAAAGTATTTAAAAAAAGATACTGATAGAGATTGCTCTCAAAAAAGTGTTCTGAAAAAGTATCTGAAGTAAAACACTGTCGAAAATTATTTTTAAAAAAATATTCTGAAAGAGTATCTGAAGAGAAGTACTGTCGAAAACTACTTTTAAAAAATTATAGCAAACTGCTATTTACAGACAACTGAACAGAACAGCTATACTTTTCTGTATAAATCTAGTATTTCTCAGAAAAAAACTGAAACAGTATTTACAATTTTTACGCTCGATAACACAAAACAGATTATAAAAGAAGTTGCGCAAAGTAAAAAAAAAAAAAGAAATCGATATTTGTGCAGAATTTTGTTTTTGTCGGCAATACTATATTCTGTTTTAAAAAGATACAAATATAAACTCGATTAAGTTGTATACTGATAGAAGTTATAAAGATTATATAGAATTAATACTAAAATATTAATTAAAAACTCAGTTAAAAAATATTATCGACAAAAAATTCTTAAAACAAAAACGCAGAAAATTCTGTAAATTGTATCAGTAGCAATTATCTTGCGTTAATACTATTTATATTATTGTGTCGAAATTTACGCGAACTAGAAAACAAAATTTTTTTTAGAAATACTGTTGTCGAGTTAATTATAATTAATTTTGAAAATATTTGTTTCCGCTTTGTTATATTGTTTATATAAATAGTAATCGAGAATCAGTTTCTTTCAAAGTACTTAAGTCAGACTGTAATACTATCTATTTAATATATAATTTCTATGCTCTCGAGTTATCTGTCTTTTACGATCTATATTATTGTTAAATTATAATAGATTATATATTTCTTGATCAAATATAGAGTAAAACGCGAAAATATAATAAAAGCAGACTATAGCAATTGTATACAAGACTGTTTAAAAAGAAAATAGTATATAGAACTGACAGTCTGAAAATATAATTTTAATATTGCTCTGCAGAATCTCTACTAACAGCAAAAGATTTTTTTTACTATTCTAAATTGATCGCAAAAAAAAGAAAATAAAAATAGTATTAAACAAAATCAACAAAGAAAGAATTATTTCTGAATTAAAAAAAAAGAAAAAAGCAAGAAATAAATTGTATACAATCAAAAAATAATTTGCAAAAAAAAACAAGTTGTATAACTTACAAACAAAATCTCTATTATTATAATAAAACACTACAATCGAAGTCAATTTTTTAAGTGTTTGTTTTACTTTTAAGTCTTCGAAATATGTTTTTTAACAAATATGTATTATATTTTTTGCAATTATTAAGAACTCAGAAAAAACAATTTGTCTTGTACAATTGCACAGATACAAAATTCTTTGAGTTAAGACTACTAATATAGCAAAATATATAAAGTTGAGAGACAGAATACTACGTGTTTCTCTTGTCTGAGAAAACTTTTATTTTCAGATAATATCAAGATCAGTAAATCAGATCGGATTCAAGTGTTAAAAAAAGTATTAAAAAAAGTGTTGAGAGAAAGCGCTAAGCGCTAAAAGAATATTACAATTGCTGTAATACGTAAGCGCAGAAAAACGAGAGCACGCATTTATTTTGCTATATTTTTATCTGTCGACTGTACAGAAAATAGTCGCCAATTAAGTTACTCGACAAGACAGATCGTCAAAGAGCAACGCAAAGCGTCAGAAAGCTATACAGCTGTACTCAGATTGCTTACGTTGTACGCAGTGCGCTTGTCAGTCTGAGAGAGAGAAACGTCTGGAAACTAGACAAGTAGACTTTTAGATTTTTGCAACAATACAAAACGATCTCGCAAATCTGTCAAGATATAAGATTGTCTCTTTTCGCGAGCTAAAGATACGCGGAAATAAAGAGCAAGTCTGATTTCTGTGCAACCGCCAGAAGTGGCGTTCTCGAAAACCTTGTCGAACGTAAGAGAATAGTACTGCAACAAGCTTGTCGGATAACAACACGTCTGATATTGATATTAAATCGGAATACTCGGAATTCGATACGCTATTTTAATGGTTTTTTCAGTGTCTGCACTGTCTTGACGACGCTACACTGCTCTTGTATAAACAACAACACGTCTTCGGCAGTAAGTATTCGCTGCAGCGCTACTTCGACCGACACTATCAATTTTAGTCTGGTCAGAACTGCTTATTTCTCAATATTACTTGTAGACAGCTTACGCTTCAAAGTCTTATTTACTTTAAAAGTTACGCAGCGGAAATCTATAAAATCTATATATCAGAGAAATGTTAGTCTTCTTACTTGCTGTTTCAGCGAATCGATTTGCCTGAGCAATAAAAAGCTGTCAGTATCAAAACGTCTGTAATTATTTTTTAGTTATAGCGATTTAAGACAGCACTTCTATCGAAAATATCTCTGCTATTATCGGAATAGACAGTCTATTGCATATTCGTGCAATATTGATTTTAAGAATAAGATGTCTCTTTCAAAACTATATAGAAGTAGTCTATAGAATTTCTATATAATCGAGAAGACTTTCTTTTGCAAATTACTATTTTTTGAGACTTATTAAGAGAAGATCAGCAAGATATTGACAAAAATATATCTATTGCAGTTGTCCGATCTGATATCGAATCTTTGACTATATAGAATGTTATTACTTTTTTCGACTTTACAAGACTTGTCTTTGCAAAACATAAAATTCGATATTATGTCTCAACTGGCTTGACTCGATCTTCCTTGTTCAAAGATATCTTTTGCACGAGATTTATTGGATACGGCGACAGCGGTCTTCTTGAAGAGCTTCTTTATTTTGGCAGACTTGCTTATAATAGCGGCGACGGAGAGCTAGAGAGACCATCGATAGCGAGGCAGAGATAGATAGGAATGCTGTTATTATTCTATTATTCTACTATTCTATTATTTTATCCCGTTATCCCATTATCTTATCACTCTATTATCTATTATCCTATCCCATTCCATTATCTTCTTGTTATTCTACTATCCACCATTTCACCATTCTATCTATTCCATCTATTATTCTATTATCTTCTAACTTATCTCCATTCTTCTATTCTTCTATTCTCTTACCCAGTTCTATTATCCAACATCTCCAGATTACAATCACGATTTATCTATTCTCTACTCTACATATATTTCTCTACTTCCCCCGGAAAGCCGTCCAAACGGGAAAATTCTTTATTGAATAAGCTGTTATATCAAATCTTCAAAATCAATAACAAACTCAACAGTTTGTCTAGAATAAAGAGCTGCTTCAATCTAGTCGACAAATGTAATCTATCTTAAATTGTAATAAGTTTTCGTTGTTTACTACTGTTAAACTCGATAGCATTGCTGCTTTTTTCTGCAGTATCAGACTTGTTGATCGGAATAAATTTGCTGCTCTTTTTTGCAGTATTAGATTTGTTGATCGGAATAAATTTGCTGCTCTTTTTTGCAGTATTAGATTTGTTAATCGAAGTAAATTTGCTGCTCTTTTCTGCAGTATCAGACTTGTTAATCGAAATAAACTTGCTGCTCTTTTTCGCAGTATCAGACTTGTTGATTAGAATAAACTTGCTGCTCTTTTCTGCAGTATCAGACTTGTTAATCGAGATAAACTTGCTGTTCTCTTTCGCAGCATCAGACTTGTTGATCGAGATAAATTTGCTGCTCTTCGCAGTATCAGGCTCGTTAATACGAATTCCAACAACAGTTGTGTTATTGAAGTCGAACTCAAGTCTTGTGTTGTAGTATAAGAAATTCTCTAATAAAGAATAGAGAAATAGAAGAATAGAGATTATTTAGATTTGTAATTTTGAATTGAGAATAAAAATAAGACTTTATTAAGATCAGTGCTTTCTTATTTTCGATTCGACGCTCAGTCAGATAAATACAGACTTGCTGCTCTCTTTTGCAGTATCAGACTTGTTAATCGAAGTAAACTTGCTGCTCTCTTTCGCAGCATCAGACTTGTTGATCGGAATAAACTTGCTGCTCTCTTCTGCAGTATCAGACTTGTTGATTGTAATACTGTCTTCTGCTTAATTGCAATATAACAGACAACAGCAATAGACTTCCGTTCGACTACAAATATTCTAGAAATGTTTAAGCAAGACAAATCGAAAAAAAGAGTACTAATAGCTGTTAAAATTCAATATTACAGAACAAAGTATTTTAAAAACAGATACTGCAGTTGCAGATATCGATATTGCAGTATAATTTGTATTCTTGATTTTAACTAATAATATAATCGATATATCTGAAATCTTAGCACAAACTCTGAAGAGATTTCGCTTCTTAATTAATATAAAAGTAATAATATATAATAATTTTTAACAAAAAAAAATCTTTATCGACTGTGTTCAGTTGTATTCTGTAAAAAATTTTATTGTTTGTAACAAGATATTGTATATTGTTATTGTTAAAAGAATTCAGAAGTGTTCAGAAAAAATTAATATCAGTAATTCTATAATTTTCGAAAATTTTGTTGAGAATAGTAACAGTACTGAAATTATCAATATTTTGTTGAAAAAGAATTTTCAAAATCTATTATTTTCGGAAATATCGATCGATAGTCTAAAATATCTGTATTTGTATACTGTCAGACTAATTTATTTAATACTGAACAGAATATATAGATTCGATTTTCGAAATATAACTGTATAACTAAATAGAGCTTTCTGAAGAATAAGTTCTGACTTAATACTGTAATAGAAGATATATATAATCGATAATAAAATTGAATATTTCAGTAAAACTCTATACTAAGTTAGCGCAGCCGATTTCAAAAATATACTTTATCTATAGCTGACTATACAGTAACAGCAGATAATAGTTGGAATCAGATAGAAAGTCTGTTTTGTTTAATAATCGATATTAACTGTATATACAAATTAAGTGCTGATCTGTAGTCTCTAATATAGTAGCAAATAATTGCAGTTATTTTCTGAATAGTTTAAGTCGAAAAATCGAAATATTTTTTTCCGGACTGCAATATAAAGCTTTCTTTAGTTTATATATTAATGCGCTATCTATTTTGAATAATCACTTTCTTAATCAGATAATACAATACGCGAGTCAGTACAATAGTAGCCGAGTTTTATACTATATTTGAGATAGCACTTATCTAGACGCTATCTAGACGCTTATTTAGATAGATTCTGACTCGATTACAGATACTATTGTCGAAATCGATCTCGATTTTCAAATTGTTTCTGTCTGAATTTTTATAATTCTTTGTATTTTTGACTCTGTTCTTGTATTATTGTTTGTTTATATATCGATTCCGATATCGCTTTAAGCTGTTTATAAATTGAAGTACGTTTGTACTAATAATAGATAGCTTATTATTTCGAAAATATACTAGATATCCGCAAAGAAAGAGTTACAACAGTATTATATCTATTTATATATTATATATACAAGATTACTACGACGCGTTGTGTCTCTATCTAGATAATAGAACAATTGATTCGATTTTACAGAAATTAATACTAATTATTAAATTTTTTGTTTCTAGACTCAGAATATTAAATCTTCAGTTTCTATAAATCTTTTTTAATATTATTTTACTTCCGATTTAACTAACAGAGTCTCTTTTATTTTATCTATTATGTAAAAGATTATTTAAGCTGATTGTATAAAAAACTGCATTAGATAGATTCTAGAAATCAGCAATCTGCTGTTGTTATTTTTCAGACAAAATCTGTTATTATTTAAGAATATTTATTTCAGTTATTTTTAGTTTTGTTATCGATTGCTGCTGCTGTTTTTCTTGTTGAAATTTCGATTTTTCTTATTTTGAGAGTTCGGTTTCCGAAAATCTAGTAAATTTGTATCAGTTTTTCTATATTGAAATATCGAGAACTAAAAAAACAATTTTGTCAGTCGATATCAGTTCTATTAATACGCAACTTGCAATAAAACTATACACTTCAAATTCAGCGATACTGAAATTATTACAAAATACAAATTAAATATTTATTTGTTTCTGCACTATTTTTGTCTATTGCTGATTCTTTTTGTATTTCTGACATTTGTAATTCTCTCTGTTCTAATTTCTGTCAATCTTATCAGCAGAGACAATTGTAACAAAATTACAAATCTTAATCGACTTTTTTAAATTAATATAACTTCTGATTATACAATAAGATACTGAATTTATATACTGATAATCTTGTTTGTTGTTCTGTAAATAGACTATATATTTGTTAAAAAAATAGAATTCTATTTCAAACTGTAACAGCACAATTTAAAAATCTTCTGTCAATCGAAAACTCTTGAAAACACTATATTGATTACCGATATATTGCTGTATCTTTGCAACGTAGCAAAATTAAGAGTTTTATATAGTATCTATTTCGGCAGTATTAGTAGCGTTATTATTAATCGAAATTACAATCTTTTGTTTAATAATATCGACAAACGCAATTGTCTAAGCAGCAAATTAAAAGATATCGAGATTATATTTATCTGCAAAACTAATCTTCGATAGAAAAAAAACAAGCTGAGAAATAGTAATCAGAGCAAAATATCAAACTTTTTTGTTAATTTATAAGAGAAAATAGTTTTCGAGAGAACTTCAGTTAATACAATATCGAAAAAAAGCTTAGAGTTTTCCGAAAAATCTACAAGAATATTATATTTAATATTATCGAATTGTAAAACTCTTTGCGTTTCTGATTTCTTATAGATATTTTTTGTATTATTGTTTATTAAATTCGAAAACTCAATCGAGTATTGTTGCAGAGAGCTGTATATTCTTAATTTTTGTATTATTGAAGCTCGAGAACAATCAGAGACATCTAATATTATCGATTTTGCTTTTGTATAATTTAATAAATCTTGTAACATTTATATAATTTCTCAGTGTATTATATATTTACAATCGTGCACTATAATTGTATATTTTGTTCAGAATATAACTGATCAGATTGTATAAAAATATATTGCTCTAAATTAATAAAAGTGTTATATACAATCTCTTGTTACTAAGTCTCTTATTTTTTTATTTACTGTAGACTGTATATTTTCTGTTGTTTTTACAAAATTCTTGTTCCAGCTTATATATCTTTTCTTATTTTTTTTCTAACTGTATTAAATAGTATATCTGCTATATTAATTGATAGCTCTGATACAAAATATACTTTTTTCTTTGTTTCTGACTGTTGTAATAATTCTAGCTTTCTTAATTCTTTAATATCTAATTAAAAAACAGAACAAACTTACAAAAGTAGCCGAGAAACTATCTATACAACGCTACTACTTTATATTTTTGTTTGTTCAGCTATTTATAGTTGTATCGATCTTCTTAAGCACAGCAATTTTCTTGAACAAATTTATACAAAATATCAAATCGATTGCTGCTCTAATTGTAAACAATCTGTCTAAAATTAGCAATTACTTTTTCTTCTATATATTTCTTCAGAAACTTTTTGTTAGTGCTGCTATATTTCTGCAATTAAATTGCATTCTAACGCAATTTATAACTAACTTATATAATAATACAGCAAGACAAAAGTAAATAAAAAATATAGAGACAGAGATTAGCTGAGAGTTCTTCTTTTTTGTATATACAAATCTTGCAGTTATTAATTTGTAAAATACAAAAAATTTAATATATTTTACTGATATTCTTTTAGATATTATCTATTCTGTAGTTTTGTTTTTAATACTAGTATTTGATATTTTTATATTTGTCTTATTCTATATCGTGCAACAGTATAATATTTTCTATATTTCGAAAAGCAATTTTGATACAGAAGATCTGATTTATTCGAAGACTTTTAATCAGTTATTTCTGAGACTATATATTATAGAGATCTATCTTATAGAACTGTTTTGTCTTATTAGAGACAATTACAATTAATTTGTTTGTTTTGAACAGATTGTAGTTATAACTCTTATAGCGATTTTTATTCTACTATATTAAAGAATTGTCAATCAGAGTTATCAATTATACTTCGAATATCTGTTTGTATACAACAAAAAAGAAGTAGATAATAAAAATATTATTAAAGTTTTCAAATTGCAGAAACAATTGTTTAGTATAATCGACACTTGCTACAAAGTAGCATTTCTCAGATTTTTTAATATAAATCGGAATCTCGAAATAGTCGAGTCTGAAAACAAGATAGAAACTATTGCGAAATCAGAAACTGAATTTCGATCAGACAATTTGTTTAAACTTCTATTAATAACTATATAGATTTTTGTATCGACTGTATAATTTTCTAAAAACAATCTAGATATCAATATATATAAAATTGATAAAATATATTGAGTCAGTATATTAATTTCTATTAGTAACAAGAATGTCTCTCTGAACTCGAAAACAAAAATTATATATATTAACAAACTATCTTCTGCAAAATTGCTGAATATATCAGTGTAATTACAAAAAAAGTAGTACTGATAATTATATATTAATACAGATTATATATAGTTTCTGACTGTTTGATAAATTACAGTTCTGAAAAATATATTATAATCAGAGCTTTCTGATAATCTGCGGGCGCTGTCAGTTAGTTTTTTTTATTTTCTTTGTTTTCTGAATCAAAACACAATATATACAACAGCAAGATACTAACAAATCCGAGAACTTGTTCTCTTTAATACAATATTTTGTTCTCGTGTTTTCTCGACTAATACACTGCAGTATATTATTGATATAGCAATCGAAGAGCACAAGTCAGTTAAGATACTGTATTAAGTTTTAGTACAATCTCTGTCGTATTTTTATTACTTGCTGTCAGAAACAGTTCTAAAAAGATATCTATACTACTATTGCAGTTACTGAGATTGTAATTTCCCGAATCTTCTTTGCGCGTCTGAATTTTTCTATACAGTATACAAGAACAGTATAATCTCTGACAATCTAAAATTGATTATTTAGCACTTCTCTCAAGATACGTCAGAACAGATAGATATATATATATTGTACAAATCGAAACAAGCGAAAAGCAAGTAACTTCAAGATATATAATATAGTTTGATAGAAATAAAACAGAACTTTTGAAATACTTAAGCAGCAAATAACTAGAAAAACAGTTAAGACTCTATATTATTATATATTAATACAAAAATCTGCAATTGAAGAAGTTAATATTATTTATTATATTATAATAACAGATTGTCAGAAACAACGCAATTCTATACAATTTTAGCTATTAACTGAAATCTATTATTTCTGTGCCGTTTAAATTATAACTTTCGAATCAGCTAAAAACTATCAATCTTGAGTTTTTTCTGCAGATCGAAATAGTAAATTATATCTCGAATACAGTTTTTAACATCAGCTGAAAATTATAATTTGTATATTGTTTCTGCAGACTGAAAACACTAATTTTGTTACAAAATATATCAAATATCAAATCGCTATAGACAATTATATTAACTGTCTTTTCTTAATTAATTTTGATTGTCAATTTATTTTTTATACTAGTTTTCTTCGTCTCTGAGCTTTGTAAATCTTGACTAAAAAACAATATTTCGAATATCGATACAAATCTTGCAAGAAAATATTGTTTTCAAGCTAGAATAAAAAATAGAATATATACTAGCAGTACAATAGAGAAAATTACGAAGTAAAGCAGATTCAGCTTGTATACTCTTTGATATCTCGATAATATAATTGTATCTATCGACGAATAGATAGACGCAGCGTATATAGTAATATAATAAGTTTTAATTTTGAATATTCTTATTAGACTTTGGCGGGCAGTCAGAATAGCTGTAGAAAAAAAACGCTGTTTGTAAAAATATTAATTAAAGAACAGAATATATAGATTTCTGATTAAGTTATTATATAGCTAGTCTATAATATATTAAGTATTAATATTGGCTGACTTTACTACAAAGAACAACAAGATATACAACTGACTGCAACTGTTCTATTTGTTGTTTAATCTATAGAAATCTTATACTTCTATAACAAGATAAGCAAAGTTTGCTGCAAAAACTAACAATAACAAAATATATAACTAAACTATCTATCGAGCTCTTGACAAAAGTATTTGTTAATATACTATTGCAATAGAGAGATTGTAATAATCGCGATACAGCAGTCTATTATAAATTGCGTAGCTATCGAAATATTTGTTGTAAATATAAATCTGAAATTTTGAATATTTTTATATCTATTTATATGTTTTAGACTGATAAAAAGCTGTTGTCAACTATCAAATAATTGCTGCTATAAAAATATAGAACAGATCGAAATATTTGATCAGATTTGTAACAGTTGTCAAATATAAATATATATTAACTGTTCAATTTACTTTAGCTATAGAAGTATTAATGTTCTGAATAATCGAACTGCAATATATTTTCTCGACAGCTATTCGACAGAATTTTTTGAGCACTGTACAAAATACTCTACAATATACTGTTCGAAAAGAATCTTCAAATTTTATCAGATTGCTTTGTAACTATTGTATTAATATCGAAACTTAATTTTATAGATTTATTTGCAATCTATTGTCTTTTACTGATTGTACAAAAGATAAAAAGATAATATAATAACTTTCCGAATCGGAGTTAATATTGACACTATAGTATATATATATAATTTTTGAAAAAGAAGAGATAGTAGATCTGTAAATCTCGGATACTAAAATAGAGCAATTAGTGTTAAAACGTATTAATTATATTTATAGTCCAGAGATTATAACTTTGAATTACAAGATATTTGTGTTGCTAGATTATTAAAGTATTGTATCTATTAATTGTTTATTCAAATTTTAATCAAATATAATTAGTAGAAGATATAGTCTTAAGACAATCTTGTACTAGTATTAAAGAATATAGTTAATTCGAGAAAATAATTAATTCGAGATAAAATATACTTATTTTTCAGTGCTAGCTTGTATAAAAATAATAGATTTGACAATAAATATAAGCTCTATTGCTCGATATCTTTTGTTCTAGCAAAAACTAGTTGAATATAAAGAATATCTGTAACTAATTTTGTACTATCTATTTTCGAATCTCGTCTCTAGATCGACTGATACTGAAAAGCTATTAATATTTGTATTATATATTAGATTACCGATTCTCTTAAATAGTTATTGCAGAATTGCAGATATTGTGCTATTGAATTTCTGTATCGGATCAAGTATCGCGTCAATATCTGTTTTCAGCCAATATATTTTTTGCTTATTTCAAGTAATTTCGCTACACAGCTTTTCAAAACTAAAATTCGATTAAGTATATTGTATACTGTACTGAGCACAGCTCTGTAAACAATTATCGAAAGAAAAAACTCTATTAATTGATATATTTAAGACGTATTTATTTAAAATTGAATTTTAAAATATATTAATTTTACAGAATATAATAAAAAACAATATCGAGTTATCTATTCTGAACAAATCTATATTATTCAAACAACTTAACACTATAGAAGTTTAAGAGATTTTGTAATATCTGAAATATCAATCAGAAAATTCAGCAAGAGAAGTAGATTAAAAATCTAGTATTGTTTAATAATACAAAGATAATTCAGTCTCAGTTAATATTCAGACTGCCGATAAGCTTAATAATCAGCTATAGCTATCAGAATTACAATAGAAAAGTTATAGCTATCTTGCACTCGCGGTCGTTGTAGTAGTAGAACTAGTTAAGATAGTAGAGCTAGTTGAGATCGTAACAGTAGTAGAGCTAATTGAGATAGTAGAGCTAGTTGAGATCGTAATAGTAGTAGTAGTAGAGCTAGTTAAGATCGTAATAGTAGTAGAGCTAGACAAGACTGTAGTAGAGAGTTGTGCAACAGCTGCTACTCTGTAAAAGACAATCAGCGTTAATCTGTACAAAATCAGCAAATACAGTTATACAATTAACGTAAACAATATAGTTGCTGTACTGAAGTAATTCGATATTAATCTGAAGCAGATGTGCTAAATAATACAATAGAGAGATTTGTATATTTATTGTTAAAATAAATTTCTGATTTTAAAAAATTTAGAATCGAATATATTTTTCGAGTTTTAAGAATATCTTCTGTAATTTAAGATCTGTCGAAATAATTTATTTGTCAATTTGCTGTTTACAAATTCAGATCTTGTACTAAATTGAAATAAAGATAAACAAAAAGTTGTTTGATATTGATACAACTTGAAATATATTACAGCAATATTAGATATCGACATATTGTCTTTTGCTGCTAGCTTAGTTATCTATTTAAGCAAACAGAAAGCAGTATCAGATAGATACAAAAGTTATATCCGATTTTAGATAATCTTCGCATTTTACCAAAATTTATGGAATACTAGATTACGAAACAACGTTTTTACATATTAATATAGAGTATTTCTCTAATATTTTTTATAATATTTGCTGACTAATATCTGGGAAACAGACTCTATTAGAGATTAAATTTAATAAGTTTTCTTTTGTTTTTTGCAATACATTTATATTGTATAGATATTTTGTCAAAGCGTCTTTGTATCTTCTATTGTAGTATTGCTTATTGTTTTTGCTGCATAATTTCTATCAATTGCTTTTGCAACATTTATAAATAATAATATATATATTGTTTAAATATATTCTATATAGTTTTTTGCAAATTAAGATCTAATAATTGTAAGAGATAATATAATTAATCAGATTGCCGAATATAGGAAATCAGACTGCTCGAAATAAATCTGCTGATTCGGCAGAGATAACAATATTAAAGTGCAAGAAAAAAAAGATAGAAAAATTAAATAAAAAATCAAAAGCAAGAAATAAGATATCTAGAAAGAGCAAAAGAATTACGAAAAAAATATATATAAAATAGAGAGAAAGTCTGCGGCTGCGCAATTTTTATTTCGGACTATCTACTTGAGAAATAATTGTAATCTGTTTTTAATATTCAAATCTTCAGTTATCTATGCAATCTGCTATATATTATCGAAAAAGCAGATTATTGCTATTCTGTAATATATACTGATCTTAAATTATATCTGCTTTGAGATAGATCGGAGTATATATTGATACAATTAATTTTTAAACAAAAAGTTAAGATAAATATATTGCTACTTTTATATTTGTGCGTTGTATAATTATTGCTAGAGATTGTATAGACTGCAAAATATATAAAATTGTTAATAGAACAGACTATTTGTTGACAATCTCTAGTTGTTTTGTCGAGTTCAAAATTGTAGACTGCAAAAAAGTATAAAATCTCTCTATCGATATTGAATATATTGTAGAAAAGATCAGATAGAATATAAAAAATATATATATATTTAAATTAAATAATATAACTCTGATTAAAAGCTGTCGCAATATCTGCTGTTGTGTTAATATTTTAATTTGAAGTCAGCTTTATTGATACTCTGCTACTATCTGAATTCAATTGATACGTTTTTCGATAAATATATTTCGCTTTAAGTATCTGTAACAAAGAGTTATTATTAATACAGAATTTGAGAAAGATAGAGAAACTGCATTTATTAATTACAACAGCTTAATCTCTTTGCAAGCTCGGGTAAAAAGATAGAAAATCTATAGTTTAAAGTAATAGACTAACTAGTCAGCTAGTTTTGACAATTTTTGACAATATAGTTTGTAGAATATTTTAATAAATTAAAAATAGATACTGCGTTCGAAAGAGTCTCGAAATTCGAAATATTTAAAAGATAAAATATCTGCTATTAACAAAAATTCTGACAATTATAGACAATAATCGAGAGAGTATTATTGAGACAACTTACAATTGATTTTTTTATATCGGAAAAGTTGTTTTTATACAGAGACAATCTTATTTTAGATTTTTTTACAAAAACAACAAAAGAAAAGAAAATAAAAGTCGACAAAATCTTTTGCTGATCGATATAATCTAACAGTTACAGTATTTGTTGTTTTCAATTTTAATTAATCAAATTTAATAAAACTATCGATTAATTTCTTCGACTTCGACTTCGGTATTCTATTGTCTTATTTAACAAGACTTTATTATATATTGTATATATAGTTTTAACTTCAATTAATACAAAATTCAAAATTAGATTTTCTATTAAATATTCGAATTAAGCGAAGATCTCTCTCGATATACAATACAAACTCTATTTACAGAAAATTGACTACAGTATCTTCTTGACAGCATTCAGAAATACTTTTTTCGATATCGAAATTCGCGAGTTCGGAAAATCGAATATATTATATTGTTTATTTGCAGCAAACTTCTATCTGATAATAAGTTAAACACAGATAAAGAATTTCAGCTATTCGCAATATCGGAAAACAAAACTCTTAGTATTAACTAGTTCGATATTAAATGTTATAGCTAGTTGCGGAGTTTTGCTGACAATTTTTATATTTATTCTATTTAGATATTTTAGTATTTAGCAACTTTTTTTACTTATTATAGTATCTAGCTATAGATTGCCAGCAACTTTGATTAGATTCGAATATATATTGCTATTTTTGAAAATATTGTACTAGTATAACTAAAGCTATAGAAAGTACAAGATAGCAATAAAACAAAATATTAAATCTTGAATTGTATTTTTCAAATATATTTGAGTCTGCTGTTAACTTCGTTTAATAGATAGAGCTAGATAACAAGTTAAACAACAATAATTAATTCGAGCTGTATAATTTCAGCACTGACGCAGTATATAGTCAGTTCGAAAAAAAAAATAGATCTATAGATTAATACTACAGACTGATAAATAAATTTATAAGAATATTTGTCTGATCAGTAGTTAATTCGAAGATTTCGGTCAATATTAATGCAGAAAAGAAATAATACTTAATAGAGATTGAATAAACTTTTTTAAAAAAAATATTAATATTAATAACAATTCCGGCAGATAGAGATATTTCGATAGATTCAGATACTAATTTTGTATACAGAATTAGTAAAATATTAATTGTTTTCGAGAATTCTTATTGTAGAGTCTGATTTAACAAAACAAAACTAAAGAATTTTATCGAAATCGATACAATTAAAAGTATATTCTTGAGATAGCGATTTAGTTGTTGTTTCAATTTTTTGAATAAATTTTTTTATTAAAAGTTTCAGTATCGATATCAACTTATATTGTAGAAATGTTTAACAGTTGTTGAAAATATAAATATTAATTTAGAAATTAATAGATATATTCTGCAATCAAATTAATATTTAAATGTTTTCGAAATCGAAGTTGAATCAGTTTCGATTAGTTGTCAATTCTAATATACAAAACAAAAAAAAATTTGTATCTCTCTTAATATTATAAAAGATTGTCTTTTGTATAGTTTTCTAAACAAAAATTCAAATCTTAAATAAGTATTTATATATTTATATATAAGTATTAATATTAATGCTCTTTTAAATCTCTATCAAGTTGCATCTTCAGATTTGCAACTAGTTATAAACAACAAAAATACTTTCGATAAAAATGCAGCAAATAGACAAGCGACTGAGCTGCTTGCAATTTCTACAAGCAATACGTTCGATACAAGTAAGAAGACTGCGAATAGATAGCTATTGCAAGCAACTGAGTTGCTTGCAATCTTTACAAACAACAAGTTTAATGCAAGCGATAATTTCTCGGAGAGAAGAGTTTATCAAACCAGAAATATAATATCGAAAAACAAGAATACTATCTTTAAATTATTTTCTGTTAGTGCAATCGAAGAGATTCAGAAACACAACAAAATAGAACAAATTCTGAAAACTACAGAAACAGAGATACTAGAATACTACTTTCTGTTAAATATAGAAAATAAAAAAACTATATTTCGAGCATTTTGCGCGTTTGTATATTCCGACAAACAGCAACAGCTATAAATAAAAAAAGTTACAGATACTACAGCAAGTATATCAGAGTATCTACTGAGCGTAGAAATACTAAAATTGTAGCAGAATTGAATAATATTTATAAGAATTTTAAGATTGCTGATCTGTTACAGCAGAACACAAAAGCTGTAGATAATAGAAAATTGCAAAATTATTAAAATATAACTACTTTTACAACAGCAATAATCAAATTACAACACAATTTTAACAATACTATTTCTAGATAGATACTTTCTAAATAGAATTCAGATTAGCAAAAAAAAAATAGAATAAACAAAAAAGAAATAGATACAGATATATTTTCTGAATATTTTTTGAATATATATAAGTAAGTGTACAATCTTCGATATTAGTACAGAAAGTTGACAGACAAAACAAAAAAGAATAAACTATTTTAATAATTTAAGAATATCAGTGTCGAGACTACAAAATTTTGTAAAAAATATAAAATTTCTAGCAGCTGAATCTGACAGAATCAGAAAATAGATTAAAAATACAATTTTTTGCTTATTATTGCTGATTTTAAGAGAACCGAAATAACTCAGATAATTGATATTGATTCTAAGAGATTCGAAACACTTAGAAATAATTCAACAAATAATTAGAATTCAAATAACAGAAAAAGTTTCTTATTTCAAACAAATAGAAATCGAGAAAAATTCTTATTTTTATTAAACAGAAATAATTCAAATATTAATTGAGATAGCAAAAACAGCAGAAATCTGATACAAGTAGATTTAAAAAACAAAAAAGAAACAAATATCAAAAATAAGAGTTCAGAAAGCAACAAAATCTCAAAAAACAGAAAAAAAACAAATATCGACAAAAATAATTCAATTAATGTAGATTTCAGAAGTTCGAAAGAAACAGATATAAAAAAGATTTCGAAAAATAACAATATCGAAAATATAAATTTATCGAATTTCTGAACTTTTACTAATAATAGTTAACAAATTTACAAATAACACAGATATAACGCAAAAAAATATCAATTTATTGTACAAACAAGAAAAAACAAATACAAGATTCTTTCTGAAAAAACAATAGAATATAAATATATCGAGATATTTGTAAAGTGTGTAGACAAAACAGCTCAGATCGACTATAACAATACTGAATATACAAAAACAAATACAGAAATATTTTCTATATTTATAGATATAGTTTATCGAGAATTACAAACACAAAACAATAAGTACAAAAAGCTGTCGATTATATTTGTCTGAAACTTCTTCAAAAATAATACAAACAAATAACTGAGTAGATCAGTCTATCGATATATATTCGATTATAAGTATATCGATAATTGTATAACAACTTGCTGTATAAATAGAAAACAGACATTGTCAGAGAAAATATCTTTAAAACAATAAATTTTTAAAAATATAAAAAAAAAAATCTTGACTGATAAAATACAATCAGTTATTAAAGTCGAGTTCAAAAATCTTGTTTCAAACGCGCAGAAATTTGGAACAATCGAACTGTTCTTGTTATTAAAAAACAACAAAATTAATAGATCTACAGATTAATCGAAGTCAATTCTGAACAAAATCGGATCGAATAATCAGCATATTAAGAAACTTGAGACAACAATTAGTCAGATAAGTAATCAATTGTACAGTATAATAATAGATATAAGTTATCTAATAACTGTATTGAAAAAGAATATATAGACGCCGGACATTTAAATAGCTGTACAACAGAAAAAATATAATTGTAGAATAGATATCTAGAAGTAATATTGCAGTCGATACTGTCGACTACTAATTGTTCAGCGCTACGTTATATATTTGATTACGTAAGTTATTTTTGCTTATATAACTTCTTCGACATATAACAGTATCTATAATAACTGCTCTTTTTTCTGTCTTTCTGCGTCTAAGATATATTCAGAACAATATCTACTGGAAACTTTAACAACACTTTTTCTTTATTCGGAACTTTTTTTTTATTCGAGAATAGAATTTGCTCCAGTGTTGTCCAACAAGACAAAATAGTAAAATATAGTTATAAAAAGTAGACAAAACTGCTTTCAGAAGCAAATCAGAGTACAGATAATTTCTGTATTGCTAATAATTTTCTGTAGCTTCTTCAGCAAATTTCTTTACTTTATATATTATATTTATTAGATTTTATAATCTTCGATCAAATCTATTATTAATTTAAATTTGTTTTCGAATAGAAAACAATTACAGATCTACTCTGCAATCTATCAATTAAATATATATATTACTATCTGATATTAAGAACTTCTAGATTACTGATATACAAATACTTTGTTGCTTTCGCGAATATTGCTTTGTAATCAGATAATTAAAATATTTTTATAAAATATTTTTTCTGTTTAATCTAAATATAGATATATATATTCTCTGCTCAATAGATAGAGATTCTTGACAGCTGAAAAGAAAAAATAACTATATATTAAACTGAATATATTAAGAAGAAAAATTTCTGAAAAATTGTTGTAAATCGGTTTTGACTTGCTACTATAAGTTGTAACAAGAGAATTTTCTACGTACTATAATATATACAACAGAATACTGTAACTTATAAATATATATATTAATATCAGCAGTATTACTATATATTTATTTCTAGACTTAGTGTAAAAATATCTAAATATTTGTCAGATATACTGCGTATTTTTTGTCTGATAAAAGATTTCTATTTTACGGAGCATATTACAAAAGATTGTATTGCAATAGCACTAGCTGTAGTCTTAATATTTCCCGAGCACAGACTTAAATCGACAAGACTTGTGTTTCTGACTATACTACTAGTTATACTACTGACTATATTACTGAATTGTCTAGATCTACTATTTGAAAAGCAGTATTCTATAAATTTATTCGAATGTCTGAATCAGTATATTACGCTGAGCTATTGCAAGAAAAAAATTACTTTATTGCTGTACAATACAATTTTCGAGTTAAATATATTTTGTAATCTGATAAGAGTTTATCTATTCGGAATTCGAAAAGTCTTAAAATTGATTGTATATAATTCGAGCACTTTTGTTTGTTTAATAACTGCGCAAAACTTAATAATCTCTGCTTTATAATTTGCAGCAATCTGAACAGATTAAACAAACAAATTTTTTATATCTGTTCTGAAAAATATACTATTTATCAATTTTTCGATTGTATTCTGAACTGAAAATCTACAGTTCTTTTTACAAATAAATTATAACTCTATTTTATCTAAAAATAGCTATATTTTATATATTTAAGAATTTAATACTATCTACTTGTTTTACTCGAATACTACTATATCTTTTGCTTTGTTGTTGCTATTCGGAGAAGTTGCAGTATTACAGCTTGGTCTGAAGATTAGAAAATATCTATATTATAATTACAAGTCGATTAGAGCAAATATATACTGAATATCTCGATCAGAATTTTTAATACTAGTGCAGAGTCTGTCTAAAATAATAGACTATTTTGTTAAATATCTACTATCAATTGCTGCTACTACAGACAAAGACAACTGCAGTATTAAGTAAATCGATTATACTGTCTTTCAGAACTTAATACTAATAATACAGTGTTAATAACAATATTAAAAGAATCTTCAGTAATACTATTTTTAATCTTTTTATCTGATACAGAAATCTCGAAGACAATCTCTGACTCGAAGAAAATCAAAATCAATATATATAGATTATTTACAACTCGAATAAAAATAATAGTTTGTTAAACAAGCAATCAGAATTATTGCAGAACAATTTTTATATTTAAAACTGATAAAAAAAAACAATAATCGATATTGTCTAAATAGCGATAACAGAAACGAACTGAATATTAAGAATTAAAATATATTACAATTAATTCGATCTTTACTTCAAAGATCGGAGATTAATCGATTTGTTTTCGATCTTTAATAGTAGCGAAAGAATTAAGACAAATAAAAAGAGAAAGCAATTCGAATCGAAAAACAATTTTGTTTTTGTTTTCGAAATTAATAACTCTGATTTCTAAATCTTTTTAAATAAAATTGGCTTGCTGCTGTTCTTATATATATATTCTACTATTTGATAAAAAATAGATTCTGAAATCGATTGTTCGAAAACGTCAATTTTGTATTGTTATATTATATAATACTTTTATTATATTATTCGGATTATCTCTTTGTTAACAATAAATATTAATTAATTACTTTTTTCGCAGATAGAAACAGAGTGCAATCGATTTCAGCAGATATATTAAATTCAATTTCGAGATACTGCTCGAATTCGACTTTTCTTTTTGCAAACAGATCAGACTTGAACAATATAAAAGCAGTTTCTACAATTAAAAAATATAAGAAAATTATATAGAATTTTTGCTACAGAGAGCTGTCGATATTTTGTCGCAAAAAACTATATTTCGATATTAATATCTCGAGAGAATTTAGAAGCTGCAATCTATCGCTCGAGTACTATTTAAAATGCGTTGTTTTACAGTACAGATAAGAAATTTTCAGAGCTGCAGTTACTATTTAAACTATTTGTCTATTTTTACAATTGCTATTGTATTCAGACTGCTTGTAAATTTTTTGCTGAAAAAAATGTTTAATAAACAGTAAATTTGTATCTAGATAGTTAGTCTACAGTTTCAGTTTGCTATTATTTAGAATATCTTTAATATCTACAACAGATATTGATATTAAACTTTGCAAGAGTTTTCGCAAAAAATATTTTAATACAGCAAATTTTTCCGATAAAAAGATTTTCAGATATATTCGATTTTACAAAAGAGACAAAAATATATTTCAAAAAAAAAAATAGTAGATGCGTTTTACTAAAGACAAGTTTAAAAATCTTAAATGCATTTTTAATATACAAAATCTTAGAAAGATTTTTAATCGACTTTTAGAAGTTACAGAGTTTTAATCTGCGTTTTATATAGATACAATACAATATTATTTTCTATTAAGATGTTATAAGATTTGTCTGCTTTTCGTTATTTGCATTATTATACTAACTTGTTAAAAAACTAGCTAATTATCTGAATTTTATCTACAAAATTTGATCGAAGATCGCTGGCAATAATTTTACTGTTATAAGATTGATAGACAAGATTACTGTCAAATGTCTAGAACTATATACTTCGGACAATTTAGATAAAAATACGCGAACTGTTAGCGCTTGTATAAACGACAAATCGATTTTTGATACAATTATTAATCTATCAGTACAAAGAAATCTCTTAATTAATATTCTGAAGCAACAGCAACTGATACTATTCTTGTATATTTTTTGTAAGAATATCAAATATCTTGAATTCTGCGTTAATACTATAAAACAACTTCTTGAATCGAATCTGAAAAACATTGTGCATAATATTATATGCACTCTTTTTAATCAATCTTTGCAAAAATATACAAATAACTGTTTTGAATATTGCTACAGACAGCTTTAAATATTTGCGTATCGATATTTCTCAGAGCTAGTAAATATTGTATCTAGAAAAAAACTAAACAGAAACAAATTTATTATTAAAAAATCAAATTCTATTATCTGATATTGTTTTGCGCAGCTTGCGCTAGATCTGAGCTTTATATTAGATTTACTCTTGCAACTGAAATTCAAAAAGAAGTTTAAGAATTTGTTCCGAAACTTTATAATATCTATTACAGAATATATTTTTAATCGAAAGCTGATAGAACAATTAATACAACAGCTTCGATATATAATTGTAACAAAGCAAAATACAGAATTCGACAACAAAAAATTACTGATTGTCGATAATAAAATTGATATTAATCTTTGTTATAGATATAAATATTTCTACAAAATTTTTCAGAACAAGATTTGCAGATCTCTCTATACTCAGTAAATCTATAACAACTACTTAGTTAATAGACAATATGTAATCTATTACTATATCTATTGTACTATATTTTGTATTTTCTTTGATACTAGTTTAATTCCGGAAGTAAAAATTGCAGTTTCAGATTCGAAATATAATATAGATAGACAAACAGACAACAACGCTCAGCAGCAGAATTCTGTACAAGATTTTAGTAGTCTTATTCGAGACTGAGACTTATATTTAACAGTAGATTAAAATATCAGATTTGCAAACAAAACGTTTGACAATACTATATTAATCGACAAATTATCGAACAGTTATCTCAGTCTATTTGATATTTTCGAAACGGCGCAGCAGTCTCGATTAACTACAATATTTCAAAAACAGTCTACAAACAAAAGCAGAGATTTATTGTTAATTGCAAATTAAAATTTGTTTAATAACAGTTCTAGTCTGTTCGAGTCTTGTCTCAATCTTCCGGATTCTGTATCGATAACAATAGATTGTTAAATATTGAAAACTATCGATTTGTTGCTATTTTCGGATAGTATAGAAAGCGTAATTACGGCAGCTGAACTCTTAAGCAATATATTGTTGTCGAACTTTTAACAGACAAAAAAGATATTGTTATTTCTATATTTTAGTAAAAAAAGCGTAGTTACAGTAGCTGAATTCTCGAACAATATATTATTGTCGAATATATAGCAGATTAATAGATTATCGAACAATATAAGTCTTTTTATATTTTTGTCAGAAACATTGTTTGTCGTAACTGAAGAGTCCGAGAAAAATATAAAACAGACACAGTATGCAAAAAAAACGCATATAGAACTTAAGCAAGTAGAAATACAACTTACAATTCTATAAGTCGAACTAATATTGCACAACTATCAGCAACAACTCGCAGAATTGTCGATAGTTAAATTAAGTTCTGTTGCAAAAACTTCAGACTTTCAGTCTTATATAAAAAAAATAATAAGAAAAAGAGAGACTGAGATAATCGAGCAACACAAATTTTGTAATATTTTCGATAAAACAATTTCAGTGCCGCTAATAGAGCTAAACTCTTATATAAATCAGAAAATTCTCGACAATAA
>JAABUL010000976.1_pt1 | contig 57848 bp, 22 predicted proteins | sample 5559151 | NCBI WGS metagenome assembly JAABUL01 (sample SAMN10711876, study PRJNA513368) | rock metagenome | isolation source: Antarctica rocks | place: Antarctica: Victoria Land, Pudding Butte sud
AGATATCGAGTAGAGCGAGCGGAATATAATTACGATTCGTATCTATAATATAAGGAGGTTCTACTCGAACTTATTCCTAACTACTTAATATCTAAGCCTTAACTTAAGACTTAACTAGCCCTTATCTTTACGCTTTAACTTAAGACGTAACCTACCCTAATCTCGACGATTTAACTCTAGACTTAACTAGCTACGCCTTCGCTACTATAGTATTACGCGTATTAGATATACTAGTTCTAGGTAGGTAGCCCTAAGGCGCGATACTAGTATATAGTAGCTACCCTTAACTCTAGACTTAAGTTAAGACTAGCGGAGTAATTAAGCTCTACCCTCCGTCCTAATACTAAAGCCGCGTACCGAATATATACTCGTTTGTAGCCGCTATAAGCCGTTACCGAGTTTTAGATAGAGGCGCTAGGTCTTAACTTTAACTTTAAGTTAAAGTTCGAAGGAAAGGCGCGTACGCTTCGCGTTACCTACGACTAACTACTAAGTAAAGATACCGCGTATTACTAAAGTTAAATACGTCTCCTAAACGCTCTATACTATTACGCTAATAGCAACGTTCCTTAGGGAGAAGCGCTAATAGCGACGTACTCTAGGGAGCGTCGCTACCTATAAAGGGTAGCGCGGAGCCTAGGGAGTTAGGGAACTAGGGAGCGCGCTATTAGCGCGCTCCCTAGTATATTATAATTCCTAACGTATCGAATTTCTCCTAACGTTAAGACTAGTAGTATAATAACTAGTAGTAGTCTTTTAGTAAAATAGACGGCTTATTAATAGCTTCTAGGTTTAGTAACTATAGTAATAGAGGTAGTAAAATCGCTTTTTATCTTTAGACGTACTTAAGATTATAGATATTATATTTAGGAGGACTATAATTATTAGTTATAATCGTCGAAGTAGATTTATAAGGTAAACTTACTTATTTACCGCTATAGTATATTCCTTCCTAGATATCTAGTAAGGATTACTATAGTTATCGGTCCGATTTTTTTCGTCGTAGCTAGGCTCTATAGGGATTATAGGAGGAGGTCTCCTTAGCTTATAGTTTATAAGAGGTAGATTAGGCTTAGAAGATTTATTAGGTTTAGCTAGTTTACTTATATTCGCTAGCGGTATATTAGAGTCGCTCTTTAAGGTTCTAGAGGAGGTAGCGACGGTATAAGATCTAAGCTATTAGACTCTACTAATAATATATAGATTACTAAGGTTTTAAGAAAGCTAGGCTACTATCTAAACTAAAGTCGTAGCTTAAAGTATAAGTTCTAAGGTAAATTTTCTATTAGAATTTAGTAAATATATATAAAAGCCTTAAGTAGTAGTTATAACTTACTATTATAGCGTTAGAGCGATATAATTATTAAGGTAATTATTACCTTATCCTCTTTAAGGTAAGGCTAGAAGCGATAACTCGATATCGAGTTAAAGGTTATAAAGGTAGAAGTTTTAGAACTATAAGGTAAAGTTTAAGATTAGAGTATATAACCCTATAATATTATATATAAATACACGTTATTTTAAGTAGTAACCGGATATTTAGGTAGTAACTAGGCTCTATAATCGTTTATATAGTATAATATAATTATCTTAGCGTCGTAGTACCTATAAGCTATAGTACTACTACTAATAACCTCTAAATCGAGAATATTTAAGGAAACTAGCTATATTATAGCTTAAGATATAAAGTATAGTTATATTGTCTCTAAGCTAGGTAGGTAGTTATTTCTATAGTTATTAGACTAGATAAGTATTACTACTCGTTATCGATACTAGATTCGTTATAGAAATAGACTATTAAAGTATAGAGGGGTATATTTATAGATATACTTAACCTCTTACTATAGATAAGCTATATAAGTAATTATTATAATAGATCTCGTAATAGATAACTATCGCTATTTATTATTACTAGATATCTAGTTAGGTAAATAGGTAATCTATTTATACTAGAGCTAGTAAATTAATATAGTAGGCCTTTTATTAGTCCTTAGTAGATAGGTAATTATATTATATATACTAAAACTAGAGGTTTATATTACCGTCGTTACTTTAGATAGGTATAAGGACCCCCTTATAAGGCGATATAATATAAGTAAACGTTTAGTATTAGGAGTACGTAGAATACTAGTAGAGGTATATATATATTATTAGTATCGTACTACTTATTTATATAGTCTTAAGCTATTGCTTAAGTAATCGCCTTAAGTAATTATATTATATAACTATTCGTTTCGTCGTTAAGGAAATTAAGAAACGCCTACTCGCGATACTCCTCCTACCTCTTACTCGTAGCTAGCGTCGCTATAATCGTCCTTATAATTATTAGCGTAATATATCGCCTATATATCTAGAATATATCTATATCTATTTCCCCCTTATAATCCTAGAAGGTTAGATCTTCCTCGTTCCTAAACTATAACTTCGTCTTATTACTACTTAGCTATATTAGGAAGAAATCCTTTTTCCGTAAACTACTCTAGCCCTTCCTACTCTAACGCTAACTAGACTACCTCCTCCTAGCTATCCTTTCTCGCTAAATATATCTAGTAGAGGTACTATACGTTATCCTTAGATTAATCCGTATAAGGGGCGAAGCCGTTAGTAGCGAAGTCGTACTTTCGTAGAGAAGGCTATAGTAGTAAGACTAGCGGAAGCTTAAATTTAGGGTTCTACGTAAGGCGATTATAGATAGTAGCTATTTCGCTAATAGAGAAGTACTTATATAGTTATAGTCGTCTATTCTCCCTAAAGTAGCGCTATTATAAGTATTAGTAGACGATTATATAGACGATTATACAATATATAACTTACCTTAATAAGTTCCTTTAAGATTAGATAATCTATTTCCTCCTAATAACTAACTATAGCGTTAATAGACTAGAAGCCTCCTTTTACCTTTAGTATACTAATCTTATCGTCTATACTTACGATAGCCTTACGCTAGTAGTCGACTTCTACGCTAAAGATCTAACCTATTACTACCCTCTTATACCTCTAAATACTAGCTTTTAACTCTTTATTATAGTTTACCTCTTAAATATCGTTATCTAAGTAATCCTAATCTTTATCTTCCTTATCCTCGTTATTCTCGTTTACTATTATAGTAAACTCCTAGCTCTCCTAAGATATATCGCGTATTACTATATTAGATCTATTAGAAGTAGTATTAGTTAGGTTTATAGTCGACTATAAGGAGATATTAAAGGTACCGTAGTAGATAGTAGTCTAAATCTAAGGGTATTAGTACTAGCTATTCTAGGATTAGCCGACGATTATATAGACGATTATACTTAACGTACTATTCTATAGTAACCTAAGTCCTTAAGTCTACTAAAGCCGTTTACTAAGTAGCTTCTAAAAGTACTTTAAACTTATTAGTAGCCTCGAACTTAAGCTTAGTATAGTAGAACTTTAAATTATAATCTCGATAAAGCTTATCTCGCTTAAACTACGCTAGTAATAGGGCTACGCGTCGCGCTATTTCCTTCTTTAAGCTTATATTCTTAGAGTATTTACTATTTTACTTCCTCTTCTTAGCCTTATAATTAGAAGTAGACGTAGCTAGATACTTCGTACGACTTATAGTATATAGAGGTAGTAGTAGTAACGTTAATAATATTAAGGCTAGTTAGTAGGTAGGTAGTATATAAGGCTAAATATAAGGTTATACTTAAGTTTTAAGTTTTAGAGTATCTAAAACTTCGTTAAATAAGGTACGTACTAGGATAACGTTATATACTAGTATACCGTATAAAATTTATATACGTATACTATCTACGGAATAGGTATACTATAGTTAGTAATTATCGTATAATCGTCGGTATTAGGGGCTAGATAACTTAATAAGATAGTAGTCCGTACTATTCGCGTTATTATATAAGCTTTTTCCTACCTCTTTTCTTCCTTCTTTCTTTTACCTACTTTACTTTTTAATTACCTATTAAAATACCTTAAGTTATTAAAGAAGTTAATTTAGAGGGTTCTATTAATAACTCTAAAGCCTCTATCTATACCTAGAACTAGCTAATACTACTACCTATAACTAGTAAAGTAGTAAGTAGTACTCGTAAAACTATTAGTAAAGCTCTTACGAAAGTAAAGATAGTAAAGCCTTACGCCTATAAAACGACTACGCCGCCGAAGATCTTTACTAAAGCGCCGCGTAAGACTTTAGTAACTCTCTAAAAGTAGCTAAAGACTAGATAGAAAAAGCTAGTTACGAAGAAGACGGTCGTAAGGCTAGTTAAGTAGTAGAAGTAGAAGGTAGAAATAGTCGCGATTAGGGAGATAAGGAAGATATAGAAGATAACGACCCTCTATATCTAGAAGCTACCTTTCTAGCGGCTAGTACGGGAGGTTATAGGTATCGAAACGCGCGCGGAGCTACGGATTACTAGTAGCGCCCTTAAAGCCCTTTAGGAAGCGACGGAGGTATATCTAGTATATAACTTCGAGTTATCGTTACTTACTATACTCTACGCTAAAAGGGTAACGCTCCTAACGAAGGATATAGAGTTAGTATAGGCAATTTTAGAGAGATAATAGAGGTAATAGCTATAATCGTTAAATAATTATACTACTACTTTCTATAGTAGTATAGATAGTAACGACGGAGGCGAGTCGTATTCTAGGAGGTATATTAGTAGTACTCGTATATAGTCTATTTATCCCGCTCGTTAATTATATAGATAACGTTAGTAGCGCTATCGTCTATAATATAAGATATAATATATAGATATACTACCTAGCTATACTTCTATATATTAGATATAGGAACGATTATATATAATTAATAGAGGCCGTAATCGTATAATAATTATAATATTCTAATTATAACTAATCGTTATAGGTAGGAGCGTTAAAAGTACGTTCTTAGTAGTATAAATACCTCCTCTTTCTAGCCTTACTTTCTTCTTCTTAATCCGTAATTCTCTACTAAGCCTCTATATCCTTAGAGCCTTACCTATCTTCTTCCTCTCTTAGTTTAGAGGAGTAGTAGCGCTTCTACGTAATTAACGCGAGATATAACTATTTAACGATAATACTTAAGTTCTATAGCGAATTAGCGTAGTAGTATATATACTTCTTATATTATAATCCTCTAGATATCGTTAGTAGTAGCGGCTATAGGGCCCTTAAGTTAGTATAGTATAGCGACGTAGCTATTATCTTTTAGTATAGTACTTATAACTAACTAGGGTAGTAGTATTAATAGCTAATCGACGTAATAGATAATATTAGTCTTAAAAGCTTATAATATAATCGTTTAACGATTATAGCTAATTATTATTAATAGGAAGGAGTCTACTAACAACGACTTCCCTTTTATTATAGCTAACTACGGCGAGATATCGACCTAATCTCTACTACTAATAAGGTTATTAATATTTAATAAGATAGTAGGTACTATCCTTATACTACTATTAAGGGATACCGTAATCCTAAGATAATCCTTCTCTTATAGGAACTAGTTATCGTAATTAACTTACGTATCTATACTTATAGCTATCTATCTATCTATACTTTAACGTTATATATAATAACTCTAGGTACTAGAGGCTCGTAAAGGTAACTATAAGTAACTATTATAAGGTAATAGAGGCGGCGAAGTAGCTATAGTATATATAAGCGAAATAGAAGAAGTTTATAAGTAGTTTCTCTTATCGAGTAAATATATATAATTATATAGTAGTTATATCTAAATAACGTAGTCGTTATTATAACTATCTAGTTAGGCGGTTTATTATAAACTAACAGTATTTATTTATACCTATTTAATAAGATTAACTATTCGTAAAGTTAGTTCTACTAAAAGGTTTATATAACTAACGCGGTATATAATCGTACGGCGATTATAACTAATAGATACGGTTCGTAAGGCTCTAATTTCTCCTATTAGGACGACTACTATCCTTCTCTCGTCTCTAAGAACTCTAATAGTCTATTACCTCGCTTATCTTCCTCCTTATTACTAATCCCTTCCGTCGCTAGTATAGTATAGACTTCCTCTATCGTTTCTTTATATAATACTTCTACTTCTTCCTCTTCTCTCCTTATACTACTAGTAATAATTTCCTATTCTAAATAGACGTAATAGTATAGTCGCTATCTAGTTATTATTAAAGCGGTAAATATATCCGGTACGTAGGCTTAATTATAGTAAAGTATATAGTAGGCTATACTAAATATACGCTTAACGCCGATACTTACTATAGGGATATAAAGGATATCCCTTACTATCTATATAATTATTAGGTACTCCTTTTTAAGTAACTTCTATATTTCGAGTACGTTATTATTATAGGTCTTCCTAAGTACCTCTAGCTCTAATATATATATATTAGTAGTACCGATTATAATACGATTATATAGGCTATATACTAGAGTTCTTATACCGTTAAAACTCGTCGTCTTTAACTCGCGTATTACCTACCCGCGTAGGCTATTATCCGCTAGTAAATAGCCTTATAATATTTAGTTCGTAAGGCTAAGCTCTATTCTATTACCTCGCCGTACTAGCTACTATAGGTCGCTAGTAGTACTTCTTATAGTAGAGATATTCTAGCTTCCTTTAGTACCTATTTTAGTCTACTTCGCCGCTATCGTACTCTTTACTCGTCTATAGTAGGTTCTTATCTACTAAGTTAAGTAATACCGCTATTTCGTAAAGGTCGCTATAGTATTTAATAGTAGTACTATAGTACTTCTTAAATTTATCCTCGGCTACCTCTAAGGCCTAGAGTATTTTCTTCTTCTATACTTTCCTCTTCCTCTTTAACTTATCCTTTAATTTCTCGATTATATCGAATAGTTAACTATAGAAGCTAAGAACGTAATATAGGGTTAGTCCTTACCTCTATCTAATTAGGGACGTATAAAGAGCGAACGGCCGTAAGAGATCAATAAGGTAGTCTAGCTAAGCCTACTCTACCTCTATAAGTAATAGATAAGTTAGGCCTTCTATTTAGATATATCGCTCGATAACTAGTCGTACCTTATAATAGTAGATAAGTATCCTTATAGTCGAGTCCTACCTAGTCTTAATATCTTATATAAGACGAAGTTACTTATCGAGTACTTTCTTCTTATTCCTACTAATAACCCCCTTAGTAATATACTAATCGAATAACTTCCGGAATATCGTAGACTAAGAGTCGCTCGCGTTAACGTTAATAGTTAGTTTCCGGATCTAAATAGGTATAAAGTTAGTAGATATAGAGAACTAAGGTTATATAATCGTCGATATAATCGTTAAAAATAGCTTTATAACTATATATAAAAGGCTTAGCTTACCTTAGCTAGTAGTAATAGTATACTTAAACTACCCTCTACTACCCTTACCTTCGTAAGTAACGCCTTAGCCCGTATCGTATCGAATACCTTTATAGGGTCTTCGTTCTACGCTTTAATCCTAAGTATACTAAATATATCTTTAACTAATAATTAGAAGACGTATAATATATAAGGAAAATAGCTAATAGTATTATAGTCGAAACTATCGTCGACTCTCTTATTATTGCCGTTAGGCCTAGTTACGGAGATATTTAGTATAGGGTCGATTAGTATCTCGACGTCGACTACTATATTCGTATCTAATTTAAAAAGGGCTTTACGGATAGATCTTATTATTATCTTATTATTACCTACGTTATTAGTCGTAATAGGTAATAGCTTTTTCTATATTCCTATATTCTAGAGGTTAGCTTATATATACTTAGTATATACCTTACTAGTATACCTCCTAGCGAGTATAGGGAAGTCGATAAGCTCTTTATAGTAAACCTAATCCTAATTAATCTAGTACGTCTTCGTTACTAGAAAGGAGTATTTAATACCTTTAGCGCTTTACCTAGCTATTATAATAGTAATCTAGTTAGCCTCCTTAAGAAGCTATCGAATCTTATCCTTTACTACTATTATATATACTATTATACTTTTATATTATAAGGTTACGGAGTAGAATACTAGGTCGTTAGTAAAATAGCGGTAGCTTTATTATACTTTATAGTTCTTAAAGAACGTAAGTAGTAACGAATAGGCGATAATTATATCGGTCTAGTATTCCTAAAAGTTATCTACTAATAGCTTCTTATTTTTCTTACTTATATATCTACCTTAACGCTCCTAGTTTTATTAGTACTTATAATTATTAGGTATAATCGTCTATATAATTATTTAGTTCGTCTCTCTAATATTAGGTACCGTAATATTAACGGCTATATATAATCGTCTAATATAATCGTCCGCTAGTATATTTTAAAATAAACGTACCTATAATACTTTCTCTACCTCTTATATTAACGCCTACTTCTTCGCCGCTTTCTTATACTCTATCGACCTAAGGTACTTACTAAGATTACCTAACCTACCGCTAAGGCCTAGATACCCTATAATACTTTTATAGACTTTATAGATAAGCCTAGGCTTACTATATAGGTTAGCGCCCTCCTTAAATATTACCTAGGCCGGTATCTACTTCTTACTACCCTATATAAACTTCTTTACCTATTTACTACTCCGAATAGACTATTTATACTACTCGCTACCCTTATACTATATTATAAACTAAGTCTTATAGGATTTCTAGTATAGGTATAGGCCCGCCGCCTTAATAACGTTATCTATCTCTAAGGCGAGATAGCTACTAAAAGTAGTATCCTAAGAGTCGAGGTTAAATAGTAGTATCGTACCTTATCCTAACCTTAATATACTACTTTAGAGATAGTTATTACTAGAACGACCTATTCCTAAGGTTAGTTATAGAGGTAGTAAAGAAAGTAGGTTAGGTATCTATTAAGGAGGGCTACTCCTATCTATAAGAGGGCTCTTAGCGAGTAGATTTAGCGGCGACCTAGTAGTATTCTAATAAAGGTAAGAGAATAAGCGGGTTAGGGTACCGCGTAGCCGTTATTTACTCCTAGGTTATAGAAGTTTAGTCGTAGCTACTCGTTTATAGGATATCGATTATATTATCTCTATACTTACTACTTTATAACTACTCGTTTTTATAGTTACGTATTATTTAATATTTAAGATACTCTTAAATCTAACCCTTATACTCTTAAACTACTATCCCCTCTTAGTTAGAATTTTAGCTTATTAGTCGCCGTCTTTATCGTCGGCGTCTTATTTATCGTTAGCTTATTTATTATCGGCTTATTTATCCTCTTTTTATTTATCCTCGTCTTATTTGTCCTTATCTTATTCGTCCTCGTCTTATTCGTCCTCGTCTTATTCGTCCTTATCTTATTCGTCCTTCCTTGTCTTATTCGTTCTTCCTCGTCTTATTTATCCTTGTCTTATTCGTCCTCGTCTTATTCGTTCTCGTCTTATTCGTCCTTGTCTTATTCGTCCTCGTCTTATTCGTCCTCGTCTTATTCGCTATTAAATAGACTATATATAGATCTATTACTATAATCGCCCTAGTAATCGTCTCCTAGTTTCTTTAGATATATTAGTATACGAGTACTACTAGCGGCGTACGGTATAATAGGTATCTTTATAGTCGTTAACGTTCGAAGGGGGTAGACGGTTATAATATTATTACCTACGAGCGAAATTTTTACGTAAAGATCTTATCGATATTTAGTATAATTAGGCGTCTCTACGGATTTCTCTAATAGTAATTAGAGGTTCTAATAGAGCTCTAAGCTATAATTAGAGCGTATTGAACCGATCTCTATCCCCGCTCTAATTAGCTTAGATAATCTAAGCCGAGGCTCCGCTCTATTCTAATAAGTTCTAAGGTAACATCTACCTCTTCCGCTATTCTCTAACGGGGTTCTAAGTAGCTATACGGCGAAGATTAACCTTATTATTAGACTCCGAGGTAGACGTCGATAGTACTGAATCCTTAAGATGATCTACAAGTGAGGGACCGGCGCAATACTCGATGAAGATGTAGTTTATGATGTTAACGCTGTTAGTATTAATCGGATTCTGCATCTGCTAAGCACTAACTAGCGACGGGCAGTTCATCCAATACTACGCCGAAGGCAAGAAGGAGACCTCGCACCGTCCGAAGCCTGTGCCTTCTGGGCCGGACGTTGTGAACATGCTTCGCGTAATCTATTCCCAAGACACGACGGTATATCCCGATAAGCGGCAGCGGGTTCAGCAGGGATTTGGCATGATCATCCAGGCGTCTAGCGGCCTATGGCCATGCTCGACCGAATCGAGCAACAGCACGCTCTACAGGCTCTCACGTTGTAATTCATTCAATTCAATATACGACCTTCTCTTCACGACAAGGTGTCACATTTACTCCGGCTTCACGGGCTATTATTTCACTTCTTCGAAACTAATGACTACATGGCACACTTCAAGAGCACGATACTAGCATTGAGGGCAGATTCAATTGCACCAACAGCTTTTGTCGATCCCAAAAAGGCAGCAAATCGCCGCTACATTTTCACAATACCCTGCCATGCGATACGTGCTAGGGTCTTGAGTCTTGTGGAAATCTCATTTGATTAGTATTGACTGGCTCCGATACAGAGAGGGTTTTATATCACCTAGCGAAATAGTCCGGTATCGCCTTTGAGGAGCCTCCCTTTCTCTGGACACAGTAAGAGACCACTCTCTCTCGCCCCGTTCGAAGCTGACTGTGGATGACGGGGGAGCAGGCCAATGGCCCAAACGTATTCGTCATGATGCGAGACGATCGCCAGTTTGCTCAACGGCTTGCACATCTCCAGTTTCCAGATCCATCAGTATTTTTCGTGCGCAATGTCGTAATGCTTCATCCTCAGCCTCGTACTGTTGGAATGTCTTACGGAGATGGTCAATGTACTGCACCGCTCGTTCCAGCTCTGTGAATTTACTTGGTCGTTCTTTCTTTGGAAGTTCTGGCTCAGAGGCGGCCAGCGGCCTCTCGATCAATGGAACGAATACGCCAGACTCCGGGATGGTGTCGTAGAGCTGCTGGATCTTGTCGTTGATGACGGAGCGGTAGCGTCTCTCTACCGCAGCATGCGGTCGCTCAGCGCCTCGAAAGTTCTTACTCCGACTGCCCGTCTTATTACTCTCAGCTACAGCCCGAGCAGGTTTAGCAACAATTATTACTTCATCTTCAGATTCAATACAATCGTTATCGTCGTCATCGTCGTCGTCGTCATCGTACTCCTCGTCGTCGTCTGAGGGTCTCTCGTGGTTGTTGTTGTTATCTGTCCCCGCGACTGCCAAAATATCTGCGATTTCTGCAAAGCCAATCAGTTCACGTAATTTCGATTTTACCAAATGGGTATTACTATATCAGTAGAATTTGGGGGTAAAATCGTGGCTACAAGGTACTTACTGTTTTCCGCGCCGTCGTGTTGTCGGAGGACATCAAAGACTCGTAGGAAGCGCTGGATAGTGTGAATATCGTCGCTCGTTATGCCAACGTTCGAAAGCGCGTTCGCAGTCTGCTGGGCGTCGGTCGCAGACATCTTTTGTTAGCAGTCTACTGCGTTTACGTCTTGGAGACATGTCTGAGGTCGACGGCGAAGTTCTTGACTTCAGTCTGCTGTGCCGCACGAGGCTGCCCACGACCCTCCTGTACGGCATAGTTCACATCCTACCGCTAGGGGAGGCGCAAATGCCTAGGTCTGCTATCCCATTGGGCGGGCGGTGCGCTAATGCAGCTCTTCCCGTCCGGACGCATGGGCACACCCGTCTAGCACACTTTCCTTGTCTATCTACCTTGACAGCGATCCCTGCGAATCTATACTTCGTTTTATGCCTAAGTCTCAAAGAGACGTCAGTGGCAGCTGGTCTGACATCACTAGAATTTCAACCCCGAATTACTAGAAAACAACCCGACTATCGGAAGAATCTTCTTGCAGAGTCAGACAGCGAGCCGTTGCTGTACGATAGCGGGGGTTGGTGATCTTACAAAACCTCACCGAGATCAGATCCCAGCCGCTGAACGCCAAACGACGCTACTACTTCCGTACGCACAGCGTTAGCCGAAAGCCTATCGAGGAATCTCCCAAGAGTATTCATACATGCACTTGCAAGAGTGGATACTCTACGCTAGTACGGGTGGATGACCCTGCGGATTCGGGCCAGGAGCGTGGTGTATTTGGTTTTTGGAGCTCAGCGGCATGTGGAAGAAGCGATGAGTCTACTGTTACATTAGCTGCATAAACTATATCCGCTCTGTATGTTTAACGTGCCCATTTAAATGCTTCATGGATGATCTCTGGAGATACGCCATGATTTCTAACCCTTGCGTACCCATGAGTCAGGAACGAGCGCAGAAGCTGTTGACTGAACTGCTCCTGCTCCTCTTCATTCTGAGATGAAATGAACTTGGATGCGTCTAGATTGGCCACTCCTTCCATGTTCACTGCTAGTAAATGGTATGGACAATGTGCAACTCCAGAGTCTCATAAATGGTGCTTCATTTTCGGCCTGAAGCCAACGCTCGTAAATCATTTCTTACGTAGGAGCAAGTAGCCTTCCCCAGTTGAAGGGGCTATCAGTGGTGCCACCTAATGCTGCAACTAAAAGGATACGCCAGAGTGTTTCCACCAACAATTCTTTGAACCACTTGAATGAGGCTAAATCATCATTCTCGTCTTGGTGATCGTGTCGATTCAGGAACAATACGTAGAATCGTGGAGCCATGTGACATAGATAGATGTCATTCGAGAATCCGAGTAGTTCTATCGTAGATTTGCAACCAAGAGCCCACTTGCGTAGCAATCGAAGATACGTAATACATCGGACTTCCCGACTATTTTGGATGTTTTAAAAGGAACAATTTGGGACTTCAACGAACTGTGCAGACGTCCGCCATGTACGAGTCTTTCCGCGGGCTCGCAGGTTGCAAAGCAAACTTCTCCGCCGCAACGGTTACATGCATTGTTCTGGTACGCTGGTGTATCCGCGTCTAATGAACGTTGTGTCCGGGCTAATAATGACTCACATTGCAGGCCACGGTGTACTTGACTTACTACATCGTCTATGTGTTCGCTCTAGATCCGTTACGCCATTTTCCTGGGCCCAAAATCAATGCAATCTCGCGCATACCGTATATCCGACATCTACTAGCCGGGACGACTGTTGAAAATGCTGTCTTCTTGCATCAGCACTATGGTGACGGTATTATACCTCTACCTTAGCCTTAGCCTTTGATTTTGTTTTCCCTTCTGGCGGTCGTTTCTTTGATACGCTGCACGCTAACAAGTTGACATTCACTGACACATTACATATACCAGCTGTTCGCATTTCTCCGAACGAAGTCTCATTCATCTCAATTGAAACAGCGTGGCAAGATATATATGGCTTTCGCACGGGTAATAACAAACAGCAGGCGACAATGCTAAAGGACCCGGTTTGGTATCCGTTGCCTGGAAACGGTGTGCCTTCGATCCTCATGGCGAATGATAAAGATCACAGCCGTGGTCGTCGCCTTCTTTCTCATGCCTTTAGCTCCGACGCCGTTGCAAACCAGGAAGTTTTGGTTCAGAAATACGTTGACGCCTTCATAAGTCGCCTGGGCGAGATTCCATTACGAGACAATGGGATTGTCGACATCCAAGAATGGTTCCGATGGACTACCAACGATATAACCACGGATTTACTTTTCGGGAAGCCCTTTGGATGCCTCGAGAGGCTCGAAACGCACGAGCACATGAAATTGTTGAAGTACTCCATTGAGTCGGAACGCCTGTATTACATAACGGCGTATTTTCCGTGGACCAAGGCCTTGCTGAACTTGATGATCGATCAGAAAATCCTTGAAGGTCGAAAAGCATTTTACGATTGGGTTGGTGAACAGACAGAGCAACGCCTGTCGGGTGAAACACAACGACCCGACTTCATGACTTATTGGTTGAGGAACAGTGATACAGGCGGTCATGTTCTCTCGTGTGAGGAGATTGTTGCGAATAACGGTCTCATTATCGTTGCGGGATCGGACAGCACTGCCAATACACTCACGTCAGCTACGTATTTGCTCCTTCGAAATCCCTCGGTGATGGAAAAGCTCGCAGACGAGATTCGGCAGCTCTGGAACTCTCACGATGAGATCACGTTCAATGCGGTTAGCAAAGCACCATACTTGTCTGCAGTTGTGTCTGAGACTCTCCGTTATGTCCCACCAGCCGCCGTTGGTTTTGAGAGACGTGTCGGCGAAGGCGGCGCCGCTATTAGTGGCTACGCCGTTCCAGAAGGTACAGCGGTGAGCATCTCGGCATGGCCTGCCTATCATGCCGAACGAAACTTCCGCGATCCCGATGCATTTGTGCCAGAGAGATGGCTCGGTGATCCGCAATACGAAGGGGATAACTTTGCAGGCTGTCAGCCGTTTTCTTTTGGTCCGCGCAATTGTGTCGGCAAGGTACCGTGTGAACATTAATATCTGTATACGATAAAATTTTCTGACACTGTCGCAGAACTTGGCATACGCGGAGCTGCGATTGGTGCTGGCTAAATTGATATGGTCCTTCGATCTGGAGTTGATGGCTCAAAGTCATGATTGGCTTAAACGTTGCCGAGTCATGACTCTCTGGAAAATGCCAGAGCTCTTCGTCAAAGTTCGCGGCAGCGACCAGCCTTGATGTTCATTTACAAGTTCATCTACATAGACATATGCCATATGGCCAAAAAACAGCGGCAGCAGCCGCAGCTCCCAGGACTTTGAACATAGATGAAACGGAGTGACTCTTGAAACCGCGCCTAACATTTTGGGTTGAGAATGCAAATCGATTGCCGAGTGAAACGCCTTCTACCGCTACTCTTTCATGTTCGTACTCTGCTCCATGCTCATCGGATAGCCAAAGGGCCACATATCAGGTCCCATGTCCCTGTAACGTCTGGAAAGCTACACCCATATACTCCACAAGTTGGGAGACGGAAGCATTCGGAATAAAGCGTTCATCGAACCGTGCGGTGATTGCAATCCTATGCTCAAAATTTGATGTGCTCATGAGTGGTGTGGACTCAATATTCAACGCTTGTCGCTCTTTTCCCACGAGGCAGGCGTGTTCAAATCGGATCTGCGGAGTATCTGATGATGTGCTCGGGTCATCCTCACGGGAGAGTCCTCCATTTTTTCCATAGGTCACTGGATGAACGACCAAGTGCGTTGCGGTTTGACACGCTGCTTTCGTAGTGTCGTTCAGCTGCGCAATAGCATCGTATCCGTAATGTCCATGCACGTCCAATGAATTTAAAAAGTCCTGGGTCGACTGGAGTATCGTGGTGTGCGAAAGATCTTCCTGCGTTTTGGGGTCCACAAGGACAACACATGTAGGCACAACCACCGCCGCAGGACCAATGAAGTCGTCCATTCCAGCTAAATTTGGTGTGCGACCTGTCAGAGTTGTCGCAATGACAGGCCGTGGAGATCCTGTTGCGCGACGCAGCGCCATGGCAAGCGAAAGGTGAACCTGAGAAGATAAGGTAAAGGCGCCGCGGCTGCCAACAACCCATTCTACTTCAACGCTGGAATTGGTCAACGGGATCGGCGTATTTCCCAACTTCTTGCACGGCGATCGTGCATCAGCACAGCTCAGATGGTGCTCCCAAAACCTTGCAGTATCTTTTGACCGAGAACTGATCATGTAATGCTCGACCAGTTGGTTCAATGTGAAGTTGACAACCGGAACGCTTTCTGGGTTGCGGCAAAAAGACCGAAGTCTCTCCGTAATGTTGTGGATGGACCACCCATCGTAAATGCTGTGGTGGCAAGTCAAGATGAGATGTGAGCAGCCGCGCTCAGTATCGCTCTCGCAAATGGCGAAACGGCACAATGGAGTCCCGAGGGAATCCAGCATTGCTAGGCCTTCCTCTTTATGTGCCTTTTCACATTTTCCGCGATAGACAGTACACGGGGTACAAGTAAGTTGATTGGCGGCTGTGATAACCTGGAAGGTTCCTGCATCGGACGTCACAAAGCGGATTCGTAGGGCGTCGGAGGTGGCAAGTAGACTTCGCACGGCTTGCTGTATGAGCACCGTTCTCACGCTTTGAAGGGCGAAGCAGTATTGAGCCACGCTGTCTCCGGGAAATTTTAACGAGGATGTCAGGAACCGGCCTTGCATCGGCGTAAGAGGTAACGCATCTTCAATCGATTCCGTGGTGAGACCGATCTGTGAGCGCACCGCGTCCCAGACCTGACTCAACGTATCTTTGTCAAGCAAGTGAAAGGGTCGTGGACGGGCCACCTCTGGACCACTTTCTGCGGGTGCCAATAGCTTAGCCATGTCTTTGAGTCTTGTCGTACGTAAGATTTCAGCGGCATTGATGGACAGTCCACGCTTTCGTGCCAGCGCTACCAAGCGCATTGCAGAAATAGAATCGCCACCGCATTTCGAAAAGCGGCTCATTGATGTCAGACGTAGAGTCGAGATACCGATCGCCTCTCTCCATAGTGAGAACATTATCAGCTCCCGCTCATCTTCTACGCCATCATTTGGAAGATCCACGTCATTCGAAGGGCTCGCATACTCAACTGGGACTGTCTGTACAAGTGTCGCGAGGGCTCTTCGATCCCTTTTGCCTGTTCTTGCTAGTGGTATGTTTGACAGATGAAGAAGCCCGGTGGGGATCATATGCCGTGGAAGCTGTTTTGCCAAATCGTCTCGTATTTCCTGTAGAAGCATCGAACGCCGCAAGGTCTCCTCGGACGACTGATCCGCCAGCACCTTGCACGGCATAGGCGCCACGATCTGCATGCTAGGCGGTGTGATAGATGCCTTTTGCACGATGAAGATGGTCAAACGACGATCTGAAGAGTTTTGGAACGGAACCAGGTCGACAATGCCACTCATTTCCGGAGCTCGGCTTACAAGCGACCTCGTGAGCCAAGCTTCCACTTCTTCAAGTTCTACACGCTGGCCGGATATTTTGACCTGTTTATCCATGCGACCACAAATCTGGAGCGAGCCGTCAGAGAGATAGCGTACCAGGTCTCCTGTGCGATACAGACGCCTGCTGCTCTCGTGCGTTTGCTGAGAGTGCGGCCAATCTTCTGGAACGTGTATGAAAGCAGCAGACGTCTGCTTGGGGTCTTGCCAATACCCATCCGCCAACATCGGACCCTCAATAAGCAATTCGCCGAGACATCCAATTGGCGCAAGGAATCTGAAATTGGTCGTGTTCGCAACCCAGAACCTTCCGAGAGAAGGAGAGGAGACCAAATTAGGTTTCGTTGACGATGGGGTAACCGGGGCGCGTGCAACATTTATGCAAGTCTCTGTCGGCCCGTATGCATTCCATATTGGCAGTTGCTGGATCCATGGGCCCAGCGCTTGCAAGTCGTATACTTCACCCACAATAAAAACGGTCTTGACGACTCCATGGCTGGGGACTGGTTGTGTCTTCAAAACACTCGGAGTCGTTTGGACGTAATTGGCATCGTACTTGACAGCGGTTTCAAAGAGATTCCCCAAGCATTCGTTTTCGTTCGGAATACAAACACAACCTCCGTGGTAGAGCGTGCCAACAATTTCAGCAATAGATGGATCGAAGGTGAGTCGTGTAGATTGTAACGTGCGAGTGCGTCGATCGAACATAAAGGCAGTGCCGGCATGGAAAGCCCAAGTTGACAAGGCTTTTTGTGACATCGCCACGCCCTTTGGTCTGCCTGTCGTGCCTGATGTGAACATGATGTACGCAATCGTATTACCTTTCGGTATCTCGTCTACCAAAGGGTCCGAGTACAACGAGGTGCTGTCATCCAGATACACGGTACGTTTGAAACGGCCACGATACTCTTCGACATTAGTAACGATGACCTTGGCGTCTACGCGCGACGCGAGTTCTTCCATTCGTTCGGAAGGATCTCGAAGATCTAATGTCGCGAACGCGGCGCCTAGACGCCACAGCGCGTACATGGCAATGATGACCATTTTCGATTTTTGAAGACAAAGGGCCACAACATCTCCCCCAGCGATCCCAAGCGATTCAAAGTAGCGTGCCAGGGATGAAGATTGGCGTTCCGCATCTCGATAGCTCAAAGTGCCATCCCAAGCGTGAATTGCAACTGCAGTTGGATTTTGTCGAGCAATCGTGATGAAGCGGTCGTGAGGCGATGGGGCATGTTCCTCGTAGGAACTGTTTCCGGCCCACTTCGCAAGCATCGATTTTTCTTCGGCGCTGACGAGATCGATGAGCCCTAGCATCGTTGCTGGCTGAGCGGATCGTATTTGTATGAGGACGTGTGCGAGTTGCCGAGAGAGCCGGGCGGCAACGTCTCTGGAGATCGACTTGCCGTCGTAATGTAGCTGAAGTACACCCTTCTCTTTTCGCGCTGCAAATTCGATTACCAGAGGAAAGTCAGTATAAAACAGCTCTCCATCGCAATACTCGGAGATCCCTAGATTCGAGAAGGGATTGTCTATAGTGTCGCCGTTGTTTTGCATCAATAATAGCGTTAACGCTTTCGCATCAAATTCGAACTCGTCCCGAACCAAAGCTGCAATTCTCGAGAGCCCAACGTGCTGGTGTTCCAAAGTATGCGCAGCACTTATCTGAATGCCAGTCAGTGCATCTTCCACTGTTTGCTCTGACTCCCACGAAATTGAAACTGGCACTGTTGCTATAGTTGGGCCTAAGATCATTTCATCGCTTCGGATCATCGTATCCCGTCCGCTTAAAGTGGTAGCAAATAGCGTACTGGAAGCGCCCGTGTACTGGCCTAGGAGAAGAGCCCAAGCTAATTTGACATGGGTGAAATCGGTGAATTGGTTTAGATGTGCGTTCGGAAGCTCAAAGGTATGTGTGAGGCCTTCGCGAGTCGATATTGAACGCTCGCCTGGAGTGGAAGGCGGCCAACTTGGGGGAATGCATCCGGAAAGATACTCCCTCCAGAAATTTCGTGAGGCTTCGATATGCTGCACGTCAAGAACGTGGTATACGAAATCCCGAAAAGCTACACCTTGAACGAGTTGGTCGCCATGGTATGCATCCACGATGTCCCGCTTAATGAGATTTTGCGTGTACGCATCATATACGGCATGATGAGTGAGCCAGGTAAGGTTGTCGTTCGTGATCGAAAACTCATTGAGCGGTCTGCCATAAAAAGAACGTGGTGGTGTTGTTATTTGGTCGTTGATCTTCCAAAATGGCTCTTTGACAATCGTTTGGAGGGATCCAAGCGGAGCAATCTGTACAATCCTTGTTCGCATGATAGGGCGCTCCCGAACGACTTGTGTAAGAGCATTCACAAGACGATTGTGATCCAGTTCGGGTGGTAGCGCAAAAGTCTGTTTTAGCACGTACGCTCCATCACCGATCTCAGAAGCTGCCATCAGACCTTCTTGTAGAGGTGTGCAAGGGAATACATCCTCAATCTCGTCCTCGCCGATTTGACAGATCGTAGCGGCGGCTCTCCGTATTTCGTCATGGTCTCCTGATCTCATAAGTTGAAAAGGTATACTGTCTCTATCCTTGTAAAGAAGTCGATCTTGCGCAAGGCCAGCCATGGACTTCAAGGTAGGATTCTGGAAAATCTCTGATACCGTCAGGCAAATGTCACTAGATCGCGCCAGAGCTGCTAGGCGCATGGCTGATATTGAATCGCCTCCAAGTTGAAAGAAGTTGCCATTGGGCCCGATGGCGCTCGGTCTCAGTTTCAAGCACTGTGCCCATCTTGCTCTCAGCTTGTCAGCAACAGGGCTCAGGCATTCCCGACCAGACACTACGTTCTCCGAACCCGGCAGTTCGTTCAGTTTCACGCCCTTGAGCGCCCTTCGATCAAGCTTGCCCGATGCGTTTCTTGGCAATGTTTCGAGCACTTCGAACCGAGACGGTACCATGTACGACGGCAGTGAAGATAACAGTTCTGACTTCAAACGGGCCCATAATGATGTCAACGTTTGGAAGTCCTCTTCTTGTTGAATTCGCCAAGACGGTGCAATAAAAGCACACAGAATGGGACGATCAGATTCCGAGGTGACCACATCGACCGCAACTTGGCAGCCAACAGGCAGAGCCTGCCTGAGTTTCGACTCTGCCTCACCTAGCTCTAATCTTTGTCCATTCAGCTTGATTTGCGCATCTTTGCGACCATGGAACAACAAGCAGCCATCCCAGTCATAGCGAACAAGATCGCCAGTCTTATAGAAGCGTCTTTCGTCGGTGTTTTCGATCATTCTCGTACTGAGTGGAGGCTGCGATAGGAAAGACTTTCGACTTTGCTCGGTATCGATGTAGCCTCTCCCGACGATAGGTCCTTCGATGATAAGTTCGCCGACTGCACCCACAGGTAGCAGAATGTCGTGATCCTCAGGATCCACGATCCAGTGAAGGCAAGCAGTAGGTTTGCCAATGCGGGCTGGGTTGTCGTTGACGTTGTTGACATGGGCTATGCTAGCGAGAATACTGCACTCCGCAGGTCCATATCTGCATGTCAAAAGTATCAGCGCAATTGTTCATGCATGCGCGATTTTGTATCACATACCCGTTCGTCAACTTTACATGGGGAACCCATTTTGCTACAACAGCAGTTGGAAGCGGTTCTCCGCCGAGGCGTAAGACATAGAGATCAGGCAGTTGTGTAGGGTCAAGTAGATCCGCCACGGAAGGCGTCAAAGTGACTTCAGTTATCGCGTATTTCCTGAAGCAGTCCTGTAGCGAGGCTAGCCTCTCCGTTTCCGATGGAATGCATAAAGTATCTCCCCTCGCTAGCGACATGAACACCTCTCCGATTCCTACGTCGAATGTATATGCAGAGAACTGGAGAAGGCGCGAAGGCGCATTGGGACTGCGAACCGTTTCACGCGGCACCATAAAATGAGTGGCCAGATTTCGATGTTCCAGTAGGATTCCCTTCGGCGACCCTGTCGTTCCACTGGTGAATAGGATGCAGGCTACGGCGGAAGGAGAGACGTCCTCCAGATATTGAGATGGAGCAAGCTCAGTTCCCAAGGTTGGCTCCACGACCGCATCTATGTTGAACGCAGAGGGACAAAGAGTATTTGCAAGATCCTGATACATCCGCGGTGATATCACAGTCGAGATCTCAGCTTGGTCCATAATGTTTTGCAATCGAGCCTGCGGCTGGTTTGGATCCAACGGAACAAACGCTGCTCCAATTTTCATGATCGCCAACATGGCAACCACGGCAAACTTTGACTTCTCGAAGAGAAATGCTATAGCAGACGAAGGCCGGCAACCGTTTTGCAAAAGATAACGCGCTGCCCGATCTGATGCTCCGTCCAGCTCCATATAAGTAAAGCGGCCGTCCCAGCCATCGATGGCTAATCTGTCCTCAAATTTGGTAGCTTGATGACGTATCAGGCCTTGAATGGTTTCATGAACAGGCTCTGGCATGGGGCTATTCCATCTCAATATATCTGTCCTGTCATCCGCAGAAGCCGTTTTGAGCCTGGAGAAAGGTGTGTCCGGGTGAGTAGTCCATAATGCGGCCACCATGCTTCCGAGTTGACGGGCCAGCCTATTCACAGCTGTACTATTCAGCTCTCGAGAGTCATACGCAACGTTAAGGTCGCATGCCAGTCCTCTGATGTTGAACTCAAGCACCAGGGTATATGGGTGACTTGGGATAATGTCGCGGTCCTCATCTTCCCACGTATCCAATGTTCGCTCCTCTGGATCCTCAAGTGAATTGATGACTAGCAGAGTTTTGAAGTCAATAGCATGCCTATCATGCTCATCGAGCATCTTCGCCACCCCTTGGAGACCGGTCTGTTGGAAAGGCAATAGCCCCACGTAAAAGTCGTTCACTCTGACAAGAATATCAGCAACCGTTGTCGTCGATTCAAACCCAACTTTGACAGGTACAGTTGCAATAGTAGGTCCAGCCGTTCTGATCTCAGTGTCGAACATTCGACCGCTCAGAACCTCTCCAAAGACGATTGTCCGGCAGTTGTTATACAGCGACAAGAGAAGCGCCCATGACGCACGTACAGTTGACACAATGCTGTGATGCGCATTGTTTTCCACGGGGAGCGTAAACGACGCTGACTCCATAGCATCGGTTGATGCAGGACCATGCCGCGATCGTGGAGGCCAAGCGAGCTCATCAATCCCCGAAAAGTGTTTCCGCCAGAATGCCCTCGATCGGGCGGTGTTGCATTGACTTGCATGCGTTTCCACAAATTCACAGAATGGAGTTATTGCTCCGGGCAGCTTTCCCTTGAGAAGATCCCTCATCATGTTGGAGAACATATTTATAAACCCCCTGTCGTAGACCGAGTGATGAATTGTCAAACAGAAAGTCCACCCAACAGCATTTTTTCTGAAAGCGCACCGAACAAGCGGGATGCCGTCAGTGATAAACCTACTTGTAGGTATTCGATGAGGGTCAAGTCTTTGGTTCCCTTCCTTAAGGGTCTCGATTGGACAATTCTTGCGTAGGACGACTTGCACTGGTAGTTCATCGTCTTGTAAGACGATACAAGTGCGCAAGGCTGGAAGCAAGGCCTGTATCGAATCCCAGACGTTGCTAAATCGCTCAAGTTCGTGCTCGCCTAGAGTCTCCTTCAGCGCAAGTCTTGCCCAGTAAGCCTCTGGATTTCTCGCCGATAATGATATCATTCCGATTTGGAGAGGTGTACAAGAATAGACGTCTTCGATTTCCGATAGCTGCAGACGTAAAGCCTTGGAAGCCATATTTCGCAGATGAAGAGTTTTGACCGGTCGCGTTGGAGGGCTTCCCAAACCCAGAGAGTGATTCAAGTTTTCCCAGTGCCCGTCCGGCTGCGATCGACGTAGCAGGTCGCATTGCTCGCGAATTGTCGGATGGTTCATGATTTCGGCAGCTCCGAGTCGCCATTGCTGATACTCTTTCGTTGATGCAAGTTGCATCGCTCGTATGGAGTCTCCACCGAGGCTGAAAAAGCTATCGTTCCGTCCGATGGAATCTTCGTCCCGTTTAAGCACGAGGCCCCATAACTCATGCATGCGCCGCTCTTCAGTGGAGTCCCGCGCAGCTCCACGAACAGTATTCATCGCCTGTTGAGGGCTGGGAAGACCAATGTCGCAGCAACGCGTGTGCATTGATGCAGCAGCAACACCGATGCTCAATTGTTCGTACTGCTCTACCATCTGTGCCACGCAAATCGCATCAAGCGCAGCCGGGTCAAAACTCACTGAGAGGTACACGTGCTGCTCGTCCACGGCCAACATGAAAATCAATGAGTAGGTGTAAAACGACTCATCTAAGTCCGTCTCCATGTTCCACATCGTCTTGGCCTCCGCAAAGACCGATGAATCGGATTTATGAATGTTTAGCAAGGTCTGGAAGTCTGCATTTCCTCGAAAGGTGTCCGGTAAAGACGACTTGATATTTGTTAGGCCGTAGTGCTCGTGCGGAATCATGCTCAGATTCTGCAGATGCACTCTCTTGCAGATAGCCGTCACTGTCTCCTCTGGATCTATTGCGATGTAGACAGGAACAACCGCGACTGTAGGGCCGGCGACACGTTCGATGCCAGACACGCCAGCTGATCGGCCGTGCCGGACATTGCCAAAGACGACTTTCTCGCCATTTGCATGTTGCTTCAGCAACATGGCAAATGCTACCTGTAATACAGTTTCGAACGCCACGTCGCCTTGGAAAGCCGGGCGCTTAAAGCACAGCTGATGTAGGCGGCTTGCCGTAGCCAGAACCTTCGAGGAACGAGGTGCAGGGAAGGGCATCAATTGCGTCTCCCCCAACACCGAACGCCAGTATTGTCGCGTTGTTGTCGCACTATTCCACTTCCGTTGCAGATACTGCACGAATGTGGAGAACGGCAACAGACTTGGCGGCTTTTCACGCTGCCAAAATGCTCGGACAGTTTGCAGAATCATCGTCCAAGCAGGTCCATCGTAGAATGCATGATGAATACACCATGTCACTGCCTTGCCTTTCACGACGAATGCGCAAGGAGAGTGTTCCGAGTCGGTTGACTTCAACACTACTTGAAGCGTTGTCCTACCCGGCCGAGGGAGTAGTGTTGTCCTGAGTATAGGTATGTGCTTTGCGGCTTCCTCACAGCATCCAATGAAACGCTGAGCTTCCTCTCTATTTGACAATTTGAATGTTGTCTTCGACATATATGCTCCGCTCCGTTGTACGGACATAGCCCACAAGCCCTCCTGCAGAGGAGTTGCGGCATAGAGATCTTCAATCTCGGAGACGTCGACCTCCAGTGCCTCGGCCACCTCCTTTACCACGGTTGTACGATCTTCGTCGTCCGCTTGAAGCAGCGAGAATGGGGCCGTGGCTTTGCTGCCCTGGGGAGTTTCGGAGAGAGATTCAATGACTAGCATCGCTGCTTGAGCTTCCAGTACAGGAGTGCGGAGTACTTGTTCGGCCGTGAGCAAAGCTCCTCGCTGTCGCAAAAGAGCCGTTAGACGGATCGAAGACATTGAGTCTCCACCCAAGTGGAAGAAATGCGATTTGCGACCAATCTTTTCTGGCGGCAAAGATAAAACGTCCGTCCAGGCTCGCTGGAGGAGAGATTCGGACTCTGTGTTCGGTATTGACTCATCATCGATCTCTTCATGAGATATGAACGCCTCCTTCGGCAGAGCCTGAGCTTTGTTGCGCACCAATCGTCTGTTAAGCTTCCCTGACAACGATCTCGGCAACTGGCAGATTGCTACATATGATGTTGGTACCATGTAGTGCGGAAGAGCGATCTCAACTTCTTGTGTAGCGTAGCGTACAAGTTCCTCGAAGACTCGGGATGACTGGACCTCTGGAAGCCATTCAAGGTGATCTTCGAATGCGTTGGAAGAAGGTTCACCAGTTTGGACAAAACAAACCAAGCGCCATTGTCGGTACTCCGTCTGCGTTTGGCCAATATCGATGACATCTATCGCCACAGACGCCTCGACTGCCTTCATTACTTGATTCTCTATTGCTGCGACATCGATCCGCTGTCCATGCAATTTGACCAACGTATCCTTTCTGCCAATCAAGACCAGAGAACCATCTTCTTTGTAGCGCACGAGGTCTCCTGTCCTGAACATGAATGGTGGGTTGACCTGTCCTCTTGGGCACCATTGCTGTGGCGGAAGCCATGCGTCTGTGGTAGTGGTCACATCACTGCAATATCCATCAGCAAGCAAGAATCCCTCGATGATAAGCTCTCCAATGCTACCATATGGCATCAGGACGCTTGCGTCATCTGGATGTACGACCCAGGCACAACATGCGGTCGGAAACCCGATATCGCCAGTCTTAGATGACTTTTTCAGTCCATCTGCAAGACACATTGAGCATTCAGTCGGGCCGTAGCCAACCACGACTTCAACCTTCTCGGACCATCGGTCGATAATTTGCTGCGGAATGAGTTCTCCCCCCAGCGCCAAAGTCTTCATGGACGTCAATTTGTCGGGATTGAGTACTTGTGCCACGGTGGGAGTTATGAAAGCCCAGCTCACCCGAGATCGTGCCATGTATCCTTCAAGATCTGACAGACGATCAGACTCGGAAGGTATGCAAACACAGCCGCCCTGTAAAAGGGTTGTAAAGAATTCAAATAGCGTATGATCAAAAGTGTAGGCCGAGAAGTGCAGTGCTCTGGACTCAGCATCAAGTCTCAGTGCAGTCGCGTGAACTGCTGCGCTCGTACAAAAGGCCTGATGAGAGATCTTGATTCCTTTCGCTTTAGAATGATTTATCAGCTTATGAAATCCATGGATGAAAAGTGGACTCACGTTCGCCGGTGGTACCGGAAGAGAACATAATGAAAGCAGTGCTTTCTGGAGCGACTTCGCAGTGTTGGAACGACCCTTCGGCTTCTGCGAGTTGCTGCGGAGTCCTGATATTCTGGGGTTGGAATTGAAGCCTCCTGAAAAGTTCTTCGGCCACAACGAAATGAGCGGCTCCGGTCGCTGCGACGATTCGATCAGCTCGTGGTTGTTGGCTGTTAGCCGCGAGTGCCACGCAGTGGGCACCTTGTTTCAGGATGGCCAACATCGTTGCGACGGCCCATTTCGATCTCTCGAGCACACAAATGACACTGCTCCCTGCTTTGACGCCCCATAGCGCGAGGCCTGTCGCAATCCTTTCGCTCTCCTTGTGCAGCTCGCCGTAAGACCAGATTCCATCGTGTGCATCCACCGCGAGCTTGGTGTGAAACTTTCGTGCACTCGCATCTACCAAATCATGTATACAGCACTCATGTAGAGCATGAATGGAATGATTGGTATTCAGCATGCTTAACTTCTCCGGCTCGGGAGCTTCGAAAGCTTTTGCAATCTTGCAACTTGGATCCAGTCGTAACAGGCGCTGCAAAATGGTATGGAATTGTCGTACGATTCGTGCGAGCATCGAGAGATCAATAGATGTCTGTTCGAAACGGACACGAATTTTTACCCTGTCTTTAACAGGTATGACTTCGAAGTTCAGATCATGTAGCAGCCTCACATTCATGTTGCCTGGTAGCCTTTTCAGCACGTTGCCCTTCTCGAACCCGTCGTCTGGCTGTACTACAAGTAGGTTCGGTAACTGGCAGGTCTTCTTTTCGCTTTGAAGAAGCCACGATTGGATACTCTCGACGCCTACCTGCTCCACGTCGCTCATTGCCAGTGTGGATTCGTGAACATAGCTCAAAAGCTGCTCAAGACGACTTTGGCTGTTCCATTGGACTCTGAACGGAGTTAAGCAAATTGTTGGACCACACATAGGTACAATTCCAGGTATTGGAACAGTTTTACCGCTGGCGATGGTTCCGAAAACGACGTCAGCAGTGTTCGAATACGCTCCAATGAGCAAACCAAACGCCGTGCGTACGTAAGTCGTCAATGTGAATTCCAGAGCGTTCGACCGCTCTAGTCCCTCTTCAAACTCGAACATAGAATCCGTCAAAGTGCCGGCTTCTCGCTCGACGAAAGAATAGGATGCCGGAAGCCTACTCAAATAATTCTGCCACCAAGCTCGGCAGTGATCTTCCGCCCGTACATCGCGGCAGTATTTCACGAATAGACGAAAATCTGCGTGATAGAGCGACTCAAAACCAGACAGCAGCCGGTCAAAGGACATCATTGTTCTGGAAAGGCTCCAACCATCGAGGACGGCATGGTGCGTCCGAACAACGAGGTATTGGTCTTGCACGAGAGAACAGACCGCCAGTTCAGCGCCAAGATTGAATTCGGTTTCTTTCCATGCCATTTCTTCAACTTGCTTCAAATCGTCTTGAAGTACAGTAAAGCGACTTTGAGTGCGGAGCTTCACCTGGTAGATCTTTTGACCGTCTATCAATACGATCCGCGTACGGAGGAGAGGAGCTGCATCGCAAAGACGAAGCCAACTCTGTCGAACATGCTCGCTATTCGCTTGATGTTTGAGGCGGAAACTTTGAAACATCCAGTATGCATGTTTTCGACGCATGGATGCTAAAACAAGGCTTTCCTGCAAGGGCGTACATGGAAACACGTCCTCGACATTGCTCGGTGTGGTGCCGCATTGTTTAGCGACCTCTTCGACCACATTCCGGCGATTGAGTGCAGGGTCAAGCAGGGACAACGCCGTTGTGGGTGATTGATCGATTGTTTTGACTTGTGATAGTCTCGGGCGACTCTCCAATAGGTCCTTGATGCTCGCCAAAGACGACCTCCCGAGTATCTCTGCTACGGTGATCGCACGACCCTCCTCGCGCAGCTTGCTCACAAGCCGTATTGCTCGGAGCGAGTCTCCGCCTACGGAGAGGAAGCTTCGGTCCAGTTGTTGCGAACTCAAGTTTACACCGAGTATACTGGAGATGATGTTTAACAAGGGAGTGTTCTCTGCTTCAGAGACGACAGGGCCGTCAGGGAGTCTCAGAAGACGTCTCTTCGTCGCCTTCGTACCACCTCCTCGACGAAGTCTTTTGCGGTCGATTTTGCCACTTGCGGTCTTCGGAAAAGTCGTGACCGGAAGGAAAACTGTTGGCACCATGTGCAATGGAAGAATCCTGGACAGTTCTGTAGGGACATTGCGAGCGAGAGCGTCGATCTCTGCTTTGACGACTCCGCTGTCTTCGGCGATGAAGCTATCTGCATATTCTGGAGATATGGCGGGAAACTCGACGAATAATGTCAGGTAATTCTGTTGCGGCTCGTCGTCAGGATATACTACGTCCACCACCGCGGACCGTCCAGCTAATAGACCTGAGTCATGGATTGCCCTGTGAATCTCGCCAAGTTCAACTCGCTGGCCCCGGATTTTCACCTGGTTATCCGCACGGCCACAGAAAATCACCGACCCATCTTCCATGCTTTTGACAAAATCTCCTGTCCAATATGACGGAAACTTCTCGATGCTGTACTTGTCCAAAGATTCGGGTCGATGGACAAAACTTCTGCGTGTCTCCGATTCATTGTTTAGGTATCCGGCGCCCACGTTAGGCCCTTCTATCAAAAGTTCGCCCAAGGCGCCAACGGGAGCTAATTTTTCTGGACAGGCACGGTTCATAACCCAGTACCGACAAGATGTGGGCTTTCCGATGCTGCCAAGTTCGATCCTTGAGAAGTCATGCTCCTGGCTTGACGATACTGAACATTCTGTTGGGCCATAACCATTCGTCAAGTGCACATGATCGCGCCAAAGAGCCAGTGCTTCCGGAGCTATCGTTTCGCCTGCGAGTGTGACGTGTTGCAAACTTGACAACTCTTTTGGTGAGATAAGCATCGATGCTGATGGCGTTATTTCCAAATGCGTCGCCTTGAAGTAGTTCAGAGTGTTCGTGAGATCTTTCATTTGATCTTTCTCGTTTGGCATGCAAACAGTACCGCCAACGAACAATGTATGGAAGATGCGCAACAAGCTGACATCGAAAGCAAAGGAGGCCCAGTGAAAGATCCTGGAATTCGAATCGTAGTGAACAGCTTGGCTCACGGCTCGGGCGGCTGTGCAGAAGCCACTATGAGATATCTTGCAGCCTTTGGGGTTTCCAGTCGACCCCGAGGTGAAACAAACATATGCGATATCATCGCACTCGCCGCGTATCGGTTCCCAGAACGATGCGTTGCGGTCGAAATGTGCGTATTCCACATGCTGAACATTCCACCCGGCCGTTGCGAGGTAGCTCCCGTGGCTGTCATCCACGATTATCAACTTCGGTTGAGCTAACGAACAGATACGATGCAGTCGCTCGGAGGGGTAAGTTGTGGTGAGTGGAAGAATGGTGGCACCCGCCTTCAAGACTGCAAGCAATGCAACCACAACAGCGGCCCCTTTCTCCATGCAGACTGCTACGATCTCGCCCCTGCCAATACCAGTTCCTAGCAGATGTTTTGCCAAATTCGAGCTGGTTTGTTGCAGCTCTGCGTATGAGAGACTGATATCCCACGCTGCCACTGCCTCATGTTGAGGGAAGCTGCGACACGAGGAATCAATCTTCTCGTGAATTAGCCCACGGTCAACTGGAAGAGTTGCAGAATTCCATTTTCTGACAGTTGCGTTGTCTTCTGAGTGCAAAAGATCCAAGTCTTTGATCCCCTGCGTGCTATCCTGAAGAAGTGCAACTATGCCCGCCAAAGTTTGGCGGGCCAGTCTTTCCATTTGAACGAAATCAATCGCTTTCGACATCGCGGTAGCAGTCACTGTGCATGTTTCGTGCTCCCAAAGTATGTCTAGTGTCCAAGGCCTTTGGGTGGCAAGATCCATAGAATTTGGCAAACCGAGAGGCTGACTATAGACCTTTATTGACGGTACTCCTTGCGAGGCCTGCGGGTCGATGAGATCGAAGTCCCGGTCATTGATGCGCCGTTCGATAATGTTTAAAGAACCAGTGCAAGCAAGGTTGGTCTCGATTGGCACTTGGATTTTCCAACATTGAATTTTTCCATCTTCAGGTTCTTCTAGCGTACGAAGATCTGGTTGCGGTATGATGACGACCAGATCTGTATCATAATGATGCCAGTTCACCACGGCAAATGCGAGATACGCAATGGCTTCTAGCTCAGTTTGAGACAAAGTCTGTCGCGAGGTCGGCGCATGTTGGGAGAACTTCACGCTATAAGCCATGCTTGCAGAGCTTACAAGAGTCGTTTCGTTGGGTCACTTCTTTGCAAGGCCAGAGCAACCAGTAGACAGGTATTTCTGCTGCAATAAAGCAGCGCGTCGCACCGTGAAAAGCAGATCCTCCGAAACAGGTGGTTCTACCCATATTTGATATTTCCAAAGGATGTTCTGCAGCCTGCAGTGGGCCGTTTGCTAGTTGCAGTGGTGCCACTAGCCGGTGCTCCCACCCATACCGACTAGATGCGTGCGATTAAACATTGTCGTCTTGTGAAAGTTTGCGTTTTCTTGGGTGGCGTAGTGGTGGCAAAGTGGAGCCATTATCTCGAGTCTGTCTCCATCATCGGTAGGTAGCTTTATGCAATGTACTGCAATTTTGGAAGCCTTTATTACGCAGTGTTACCGCTCTATGACTGCAGGTGAGTCTGAGCGGGTTTCACAATGATGGGAAGATAGACGCTCCTATCTCTCTCTCTCTCTCTCTCTCTCTCTCTTACGTCATGGCTCCCGCTTCATCGCACGTCACCGTGAAGTCGACAGCGCTGGACTTCCGACATCTGCGCGGCGCTCCTGAAGAGTTTTCGACATTCTGCTTCAATTTTGTAGATAGGCTCCAAGTTGAAGGCTATGTTGCGGTTGAAAATCATCCGTGGACCGGCAATAAAGTTGGAGGACTTTTCGAGATTGTAAGCGCCTTAGCATGATGGCGGCATGCCTCTATTGCGAAAGCTGACAGGAAAGCGTATCACAGAGTCAGAAATTCTTCAACCTTCCAGACGAAATCAAGAAGCACGCTGGTCGTCGCAAAGGACAAGAGGGCAACCGAGGTTGGGCTTACGTGGGCGAGGAAAATGTGTCAGCGATCACGGGATTCGCGGCCGGAGTTTTGAGTGAGCAGAACTTGGAGGATCTGAAAGTCAGGGTGCTGGTACAAGATTATGGACTTGGAATACTGATTGATCCGCTAGGAGACATTCGATATGGGAAAAGTGGACGACTCCGAGCTCGCCAACCTATGGCCGTACCAGGCCGATCTGCCAGGCTTCCGCCACCTAATGGAAACAGCCTTTGAGAGCGGCCATCATATACTGTTGCAACTTCTGCGTGCTCTCGCGGTCGGCCTAGGACTAAGCGAAGATGCGTTTACAAAGCAACACAACTGCAGGCATCACGAGTTCAGACTATTACACTATCCCGCCGTGCCTGCAAGCGCACTGAAGAGTGGTGAAAGTGCCAGAATCTCCAGTCATACCGATTTTGGTACCATGTCTTTCCTCTTTCAAGACGATGTCGGCGGCTTGGAAGGCGAAAGTCTCCGCGAAGAAGGAAATTATCTGCCCCTCAGGACTGAGCGAAAGGACGTCATGATTGTCATTCTCGGAGATATGATGATGCGTCAGACAAACGGAATTCTGCGCGCGCTTCCACACCGTGTCACGCTCCCCTCCACCGCATCCATCAACGCAGAAGGCGAGGAGTGGGCTCCAGAAAGATTCGCGATCGCTTTCTTTGGCAAACCCGATCGGGATGTGTGGCTGGAGCCAATGCAGGCCTTTGTCGACGAGAGTAATCCAGCTCGGTATGATGGAGTGGCGGCTGGCGATTACGATCGATCGAAGTTACTGAGGTTATATTGACGTACCCGCCCGACTTCGACATGAAAATTCCAATGTCATAAGCATCAATGATCCTCTTCCTTCACTGAATGCCACTCAGTAAGTAGCGCCCCTACCACTGAAAAGCAGGCCAGTCCGAGTGCAAGGTACCACACTTGCGTGATGGATTCGCTGAATCCCAAGATCACAACTTCGCGGTTCTTCCCTCCAAACTTGTTCTTTATCTCATTCACACCCATGTCACCGATTCCCGTGAAATTGGTTTGCGGAGCCAGTTGATGCAGGTTCCTGGGCAATGAGTTTGTAAATATCGCTTGTGCGATTGACACGAACAGTGCCGGGCCGAAAGCTCGTGCGAATAGCACCACTGCAATACCCATAGACATCTCGCCTTTCGCCAGGGCGGTCTGAACTGATAGCTGTGGGACAGATAGGCCAATGCCGGCCCCGAATCCCACAATGGCGAGATATATGATAATCTTCGCAAGGCCGGTCGATGCGTCCCATGTTGAAAGTAAGCCGGCGCCCACAGACAGCAGTGCTGAGCAAGCGATCATGAATGGAGTATAATATCCAAAGTAAGTTGTCCTTGTAGATATATTAGCAGAGAGATCTCATCCGCCGGCTCCTGGGCTGTTGCTTCACTTACCCAACGCCCTGTAAGAATACTCCAACGAGGGTACCAACCAGACATGGAGTCATCATGTAGCCTGCTCGTGCGGGCGAATACCCTAACACCGCTTGGAAGTAGGTTGGCGCATAGTATTCAAGAATACCGAGCGATGATATCGCAGTGGCGATGAAAATGGAGCCAGCGTAAACATTGCGAGTCTTTGCAATCCTTGGGGGCACCACAGCTTTATCGCCGCGAATGATTTGGTCGACGATAAAGCATATGATCAGCACTCCCGAAACTACAAGTAGTGTTATGATTCTGTAATTGCTCCAAGGGTACGTGATGCCGGCCCAGTTGAGAGCCGTGAAAAGCGTAGCCATGGCAGGGATAATCAGAAGTGTGCCAGTGAGATCCAAGGCCTCGATCTGTTCCTTCCAGCTTATACGTGTTACGTCTTCACCTGTCTTCGTTACGTTTGGCAGCAAGAAGAAGAGAGCAATCTGCGCCGCGCCGCAAGTTGGGACGTTGATCCAGAAGCACCAGTGCCAGGACAGATACTGGGTAAGCACGCCACCTACACCTGGTCAGAGTTCTCGCGGTCTAGAGTCGGTACCGCAGGCCGGAAGGAATGCTCACCTAGTGGCGGTCCCGCAACTGCTGATAAGCTCTCCACAGCACCAAATACTCCCCCTAGCAAAGCGCGCCTGCGAAGGGGAATGGTCTGGACGATGATACTGAAAAAGCCAGCAGTGCCTCCCGCAAAGCCGATGCCCATGACCGCGCGGCCCACGATAAACATGGGAGACGTGACAGCCGCGGCACATATGATGGAGCCGCACATGAAGAAAAAGTTGGACATGATGAAAAGGTACTTTGTGGAGTACATTTTGTAAAGCTTGCCGAAACTGAACTGAAGAGCGCAGCTTGAAAGGTGGTAGGCCGTGTAGTACCATCCTACGTCCGCGACTGAATGGAATTGATCAGTGATGTGTGGCACGGCTGTGGCGACCATGTTATCAGCAAGACCCGAAATGAGAAGGACCAGAATCAATGCCATGAAAGCGAAAGCCAATTTCCAGCCTCCTGGATAGTCGTGGTCGTTCGTGCTCGGCGCTGGAGAGTCCTGAGTAGCTTCTGTTGGTTTTGTCTCTTCTCGTAGTGCAATCTCGCCCGCCTCTTTGTCCACCACGCCATCTGTAATAGCAGGCCGTTCAGGCAGCTCTTCTCGCGCAGCAGCCTTCTCGATTTCCGGCATTGCCTCGGTTCGACGATGTTAAATGCAGCAAAAAGAGAAATGACAAATGGAAAACGAAAGTACAGACACATTGAACGGGGATATGAGAGCTGTACGCTAAGACGCTAATCCGAATCGTAACATCGATCGCCGCCGCAGGGCTGTGGTGTCACTATGGCGCCACCTTCGCGCTTTCATCAATTGCTCTACTGCGTTACGTCCTGGGGCAGTGGCGCAGGTGTAGTGTCATCACAATGGACGTTTCGCGCAGCGATGCCAGCATCCTCAAAGCATACTAGTACAAAGCAAGCTTTCTGATGGAATAATGCGTCTACGGCGAGGCCTACAATCTCGCGCGTTGTCAGAACGTTCAAGGCAGGGATGAAACAGTGCTTGCCTCGTCGAAGTTTTATGTTCAGTTCCTCACGCGCGACCTACCGATCGCCTGATTCCGATCATGGATAGCAATCACAATTGGTCTGATGCGGATAAGCGTGATGTCGCATACGAATTGATTATCACTTTACTAGAGCAAGTCCACAGTCGTAGCTTTTGGTAGCGCCGTGACGAAGTAGCTGACCTTAACGATTTGAATAATGAAGGCATCAGTTCTGCTCTCCAGTCCGGTGGTAGGTACTCTCATGTCCAAGCATCGCTACCGGGCCGACTAACGTGGCTGCATAGGATTGAAACCCAAGATGCACTGATATCTTCTCTCCATGTTCGGAAGACTGTGGAGGTTGGTCCCTCGAGCGTCCTAACACCAATGCTTGGGAAGACATTGTCCCAGCAGTATTTACCGCTTCATAAGAGATTGGAACACGTTCACTTCCTAGATGAGGTTGAAAGCAAACAAGATGATCGTTCGTCGGTGGAAAGCATACATGTACCTGATCCGACCAGTTCGTCACATCAGGCGCAGCAAGATGACAGGAACTCAGAGAGACTGGAGGTGCCTGCAACACCTCGGATCGAACCAAATCATCCTCCAATAGTACCAATAACGGCTCCACGCGTGGTCGAAGATGAGGCTGCCACTTCTTCAGATCTTCTTGTCGCAATCGTAGCCTCAAAGCTCCGACAATCGCGAAAATTGTTGGACCTTACTTCTTCGCTTAAAGTACTAGCACAAGGTAATGATGCTTCAAGTGTGCAAATGCTACAAGTGCCGGCTAAAATGTGGCAGGACGTTCGGTGCTCCAAAACGAAATCATCGGCCTTCTGTCATCAGAATTCCCTCTTTTGCCCTCAAATATTGAAGATATTCCCCTCAACGAGCTGTGCACCTCTCTTGAACCGAGCCAAGTACACACATTCTCTCGTCCCATAGCACAATGGCTGGAGAATCGAATCAAGGCGAAGTTTCCTGCCGCTGTTTCCGTTTCCCGGTTGCGAGAACATCTTAGTAAATCTTTCGGTCTGCAAGACGGCCGGCAAAGTGCTTTTTTACTCACCGCAGATTTGGAAAGCTTACCACAGCCTTTGAAAGAGGAATCTGTCGCGTGGGCAACAATAGATATATGGGCTTCACAATATCTTACATTATCTGGCCTTGACCTTCACCCTGCGATGTCTCCACCACGACAAGAAATGGAAAGCACAACAGAAAAGCAACCTGCCGATGCACGGCTTTCAGCGTTGGGACAGGCGATGTCCCATTTACTTGCAAGGCATTTTGGCGGACCATCTACTCCGCTCTCTTCGAATGGCATGCGTCCACGGGCAGAAGAGAGAGAAGAAAAGCTCAAGTCGCTACGAGAGGATTTCGACGCAATGTCTTCCGAGCTCGGGGAGGAGTTTATTCAGGGAATCCATCCAAAATTTGACAGCCACAAAGTATACATCTACGACTCTGCGTGGAACTGGGTGTTGCAGGATCTCTACCTTACAGTTTATAAGATTATCGATCGCCCACTATCCGAAACTGGAGATGACTTATTACGAGAGCTCCAGCGCGACAGTGACAGACTCAACAAACGCGCGACATCGCGACTGATCGAATGCGCAACTACCTTGCTGCGGGAATTCGACCATATGATCGAGAATGATGGCTTGATCCAAGCCCGCATGTTCCTCCGGTCGCTTTTGAATGAAAGGAACATCTTGCTGAAAACGAACGACACGAGCGAAGGAGATGGCCTCCAAACAGCCCCTTTCCCTCTTTGCGCGAACGCCTCCGAGGCTCACTGCACCGCGTCTGTTGCGTGTTCTGACGTCGGCAGCCACTCGCCGAATGGCGATAAGACAGCATCATCAGCCTCTTCTTCTCCCTCATCATCAGTTTGGACTCGATCGGGAACGCGTCTTGCAGCAATGACTCATTCGATAGAAGGGGTGTGGCATGACAACGATGGGCTCACTGCGATGATGCAGCGAGCAAGCCAGGAGCTAGGATCTGCACGAAGTCCGCTTCTGGACGCTACAGTTTTGATCATCGGTGCAGGTCCAACCTCGATCGCCGCATGCATCGTGGAGCTTCTGCTCACATTGGGAAGCTTCGTTGTCTTAGCAACCCGAGAAATGGACTTCGAAACAAGACAATTCTACTCGGCAATGTACACTAATCTTTCAGCTCCCGCGGCAACTCTCGTACTGCTACCGTTCAATCAAGGCAGCCACAAAGACATCAGCAGTCTCGTGGAGTACGTCAACGTTAAACTAGGTCGTGAGATTGACCATCTTCTGCCTTTTGCGGCAGTCTCACAGAACGACCACACGCTGGAGGAGCTTGATTCGAAATCCGAACTGGCTTTAAGAGTCATGCTCACCAACACTCTGAGATTCATTGGGGCTATTGCAAGCTCGAAACGTACACGAGGCATTATCAACCATGTCACGCAAGTCATACTACCCTTGTCACCAAACCATGGCCAGTTTGGGCAAGACGGGTTGTACGCCGAGTGCAAGCTAGCCCTTCAAGCAGTAATGAGGAAATGGTTTTCGGAATCATGGTCAAATACTGTGACTGTATGCGGTGTAATCATTGGCTGGACAAGAGGCACCGGGCTCATGGTTGCGAGTGATGCGATTGCTCAGCACATTGAGGATCAGGGAGTGAAAACTTTCGCTGCCTCGGAGATGGCACATTTGATAGCCGGATTGCTTGTGCCTTGTATCAAAGAGGCTTCGTTCTTGCAGCCTATGCTATGCGACTTTACAGGCGGTCTGGGTGCTCTTGGAGATCTGAGACAGATTTTGGATCACGCCCGAGCGGCATCTCGAAAGGAGAAACTCATTCGAGATCGATTGGACGCCGAAGCACAAAATGAGCGCCGCATGCGAGAAGAGGCGAATGTGCCTCCTCCTCAATACAAACCTCGAGCTAATATCCATTTGGACTTTCCGAAACTTCCAAAGCAGTATCGTGATATGGTCCCTTCCGAACTAGTCCCTTTGGAAAGCATGCTCGACATGGAGTCCGTTGTCGTCGTCGCTGGATTTGCCGAACTCGGGCCGCTAGGAAATTCGAGGACTAGATGGGAGTACGAAAAGCAAGGACAGTTCTCCCTGGAAGGCTGCATAGAGCTGGCGTGGATGATGGGTTTTATTGAATGGCGTAGCAATCGAAAGGGGCAACGCAGTGGCTGGGTTGATCGTGAGACTGCGCAAGCGATCGAGGATGTTGATATCAAACGGAAATATGAACAACGGATAATGGACCATACTGGCATCCGGATACTCACCCCAGCTCCGGCAGAAAATCCTGATCCCCGCCGCGAAAGTCGATTGTATCGCGTTGTCGTGACTAACGACCTGCATCCATTCGAGTGTTCCCGAGACGCCGCAGTAGGCCTCAAGAGTACCCATCGCGATCGATGCATCATCCATATGGAAGACGACAACTCAGCAACTGTGCAGATTCTACGCGGAGCAACATTGTACATTCCACTGGAGTCCGAGATCTCTCACTTTGTTGGCGCACAACTTCCCAGTGGCTGGGATCCGACTGCGTATGGCATAAGTCCTGATCTTGTTACACAAGTGGATCCCGTCACTTTATACGCCCTTGTCTGTGCAGCCGAAGGATTTCTATCTGCCGGTGTCACTGACGTGTATGAACTTTACAAATATATGCACGTCTCGGAGATGGGAAATTGCCTAGGATCCGGCATTGGTGGAAGTTCCACCTTCGACGACATTTTCAGGCGAAGATTCTTAGACGAAGAGGTCCAAAGTGATGCTCTTGCCGAAAGCTTCATCAACACGCCAGCTGCATGGGTGAATTTACTGCTCCTTTCCGCGTCGGGCCCAATCAAGACACCAGCTGGCGCATGTGCCACGGCATTCGAGTCCTTGGACACCGGCTGTGAGCTTTTGATTGGTGGCAAAGCCAAAATGTGTATTGTCGGTGGTTCGGAATACTACTCGAGCCATGTAGCTCGCGAATTCAACAACATGTCAGCTACGACCAATGCAAGTCCAACCTCAAGGCTGGCAGGCTGCCGCATGAGATGTCAAGACCAACATCTTCAACACGTAACGGATTTGTTATGAGCGAAGGCGCCGGGGTACAGATACTCACTACGGCACAAGTGGCTTTGGACCTTGGCTTACCAATTCATGGCATCATTGCGCTGACGCATATGGCTGCAGACAAATTGGGAGGCTCCATTCCGTCGCCTGGACGAGGTTTGCTCTCCGTCGCCCGGCAGTGCAACCACTTAGATCCATCCTCTCTCCTTGATCACTCACTGCGCCGCCGACGTATCAATTTGTCCCAACAACATGTTCAGATCCACGAGAACTTGGAGCTCAGTATGTTGGACAATGAAATTCAGGCTCGAGAAGCGCAGGGGGAAGTTTTGGGCACCAAATATCGACTCGAGAGCGAACGCCGCATTGGAGAAATGACCCAACGAGAAAAGAGATCAATCGTCCGGAACATGGGAAACTTTTTTTGGAAAGGGGATTCGACTGTCTCACCTCTCGCCGGCGCATTGGCGTCTTTTGGGCTATCTGTTGAAGATTTGAGCATCGCTTCATTCCACGGCACTTCTACTGTTCTGAACGACGTCAATGAATGCAACGTTGTCAATCTACAGCTGCGCCACTTGGAAAAGAAACCTGGCCGTCCGATTTACACGGTCTTCCAAAAATCTCTTACTGGTCATTCGCTTGGAGCTGCCGGTGCATGGATGCTGAACGGAGCACTCCAGATGCTTCATTCCGGTCTCATTCCTGGGAACCGGAATGTTGACAATGTAGAAAGCAAGTTGGCGCAGTGTGAGCATCTTTTCTTCCTCAACCGGAATATTCAGCTGCCGGATCATCTCATCAAGGCAATATCACTCACTTCGTTCGGCTTTGGCCAAAAAGGAGCGCAAGCCTTACTGATTCATCCACGATATTTATACGCAGCCATCTCTTCCAAGCGTTATGAGGAGTACCACACGGTATACACGAGACGATGCCAGCAAGCTAATGAGACTTTCAACGGCCGTATGCGACAACGGACGCTAGTCACGAGGAAGCTGGAGCCTCCATACAGGAAGGATGAGACAGCGACACTGTTGGACCCTTGTGCTAGATATGGATGACATGAAGTGAAAGCAGACTATCCACGCTTATTCGTGACACAGTACCTCACGTAGACATGGGTAAGTGGCTTTAAGGAATCGAAACCCTAACACGAGGAGACTTCAGTAAGATAAGGGCCCACAATAGATTTACCACTCACCTTGGCCATCTTTTTTTGTAATTATTGCGCCTTTCTTGCGGAATTATCCCAGTCACAATGTCTATGCTTGTACGAAAAGGCAAAGTTCTAAGAACAAGCTTTAGGCAATTGGCGACGAGATCTCGTGGCACCACTTGTATTCTATTGTCTTACTAAGTGGTGCTACTCATCACACGCCCTCGTGGCACCACTCCTATACTCTAGAACAAATAGCGTTATCAGGCAGAAGGCAGAACAAATGAACCTCACGAGAAAGCTCTCTACGATAACACTTCGATTGGGCTTCCACAAGCCTATGCTTAGGGCCGGGCGAGCTAAGCAAACGTGATGTTGGACAACGTGTTGCCACTTATTAGGACCTTCGTAGGCAATTTGAGTGACTCAAATTCCGCATGAATTGCAGAACGGCATATTCGCTCTTTGAACAAACGATTCGACCAATTCCAAATGAACTCTGCTGTAACACGAGTTGTTAAATGATGGTCGCTATGTCTCCCCTCATAACAAATACTTGCACTTTACTCATTGGGCTGCTTGCGAGTATAGTACGTATGACATTTGATCGAATTATGCTCAAGTCTAACACCGACAATAGCTTCTGCGATACGTTCTGCAACAGCTCTACTTCCACCCTTTGGCTAGATATCCCGGTCCGTTGCTTGGTAAACTAACAAACTGTTATGCGGTCTATCATTCCTGGAAAGGAGACCAGCATCTTGACATTTATCGATGCTACCAACGTTATGGTAATGAAAATGTTTTGCTAGCAGAAGTTGCCCTTCGTTTAACTTCGCGGCACAGGCAACTACGTTCGATATGCTCCGAACAGATTGGTGGTCAACGAACCGCAGGAAGTCGAAGGTACGTCCAAATCGTCTATGAAGCCCGGTGACTCCTTCAAGGTCTTTTCTCATCTCCTTATCTAGTGCTCTACTCCACATCGAAACATGTGCGCAAAGCTGATTGCTACAATGCCCTCGTACATCAAGCACACAACACATTCACTCTCATAGATAAACAGGAACACATGAGGCGGCGCAGGGTGCTTAGTCGAGGCTTTTCCAGCAGTGCTCTGCGAGAATTCGAGACGACTATACAAGCGCAAGTCGACCGCCTCTGTCGTGTTGTAGAGATAAATTGTCAGGAGTCAGCATCAGGCTGGAGTCACCCCATGGACATGTCGCGGATAGGTGAGCTTTAGTCTTCGGCCTTGCAATCATTACGATAATAACTCTGGCCTTAGCAAACTATCTCGCCTTCGATATCATGTCGAATGTGATCTTCGGTAGAGACTTTGCATTGCTTGAGGATAGTAAGTATCGGCCAGTCGTAGAGGCTTTGAAAGCATCGAACGTTCGCATGGGCGTTCTCTTACAGACAGACGCGATGAGAACATTACGAATGGACAAGAGGCTGTTTCCAAAGGCCGTTGAGGGCCGGAACATATTTGTCCAATTTGTGAAGAATCTTCTGGCCGACAGGTTTGGTGGGTCTGAGAAGGGGGCCAATGATATGATTTCGCTATTAGATGAAGGCAAATCTGATGGTAATAAGCTTAAAAAGTCAGAGCTGTTGGCGGAGGGAGTAACGCTGGTTGTTGCTGGTGATCTTGCCGACAAGCCATGTTTGACAGAGAGACACGATTGTGCTAATACTGCAACAGGCTCTGATACAACTGCCACTGCCCTGTCGGGGTTCCTGTTCTACATGAGCAAACATCAAGAACTGCTGGAGCGTGCTAGGTTGGAGGTGACCACCGCTTTCCAGGCCTCTGCGAAGATCAAGCCAGGTAAAGCTTTAAGCGAATGCCATTTCTTACGCGCATGTATCCAGGAGACGATGCGGATGTCACCACCTGCAAGCACAGTCCTCTGGCGCGAAGTGGAAGGAGAGGGTATTGAACTGGGCGGCCATCATGTTCCAGCAGGATGCGAAGTGGGTGTTTCCATCTACAGCCTACACCACAACGAACAGTATCTCCCCGAGCCCTTTGTCTTCAATCCGGACAGAAGGTCTCATGGGGAGGAAAACGAGAAGGTCAGTAGAGTGGCGTTCATGCCATTCTCGATCGGTCCACGGAGCTGCATCGGGAGATCACTAGCATTGCAAGAACTGATGGTAACCACGGCGCACTTGCTGTGGAGATTCGATATGAAATTTGATCCAGCAGATCAGATGTGCAATCTTTCTTCCGGACATCCGTCTGAGTATGCATTAGGCGACCATGTGACTTCAGCAACGGAAGGGCCATGGATCAGGTGGCGTTTGAGACAGGCTCGCTCTCAAGGTTTTGAATGACGAGATTTACATTAGATCAGACCTCGAGTGTGGCTGGCACTTAGTGGAAGCTAGGTAAACGAAGCAAACCTCAGCCGTATACGCACAGATTCTTTCAGTCCTTATGAAAAGATTCATCCTGACGTCCATCCCCGCATCGGTGCTTTGATTTGGCTTGTACATTGACAATGACAAGAGTTCGTAACGAATTGATACTTATGCAGTCGAGAGCCCAAACGTGGCGCCACCGAACTGGGGTGTGGGCTTATGCCAAACCTCTATGTAAGGTAGGTGATTGACAATTCAGAGCATCCACACTCCGCGAGGCCACCTTCTCATCCTATACACAATGACAATACTTCATTCAGCACCTCATAAACTCGGTCAGTGTCTCAAACAAACATGTAGAGGGCTCGATCAGGACGCTAATGTGAATAGACTGGGAGACGCTCGGCCACAGCGGTGTAGAAAGTACGTAAATATCGGATTTATGAGCAACAAATATTCCAACTTGCTGACATTTCTAGCAAATGGGCATGTACAAGTTGAACATAGAGATGGAGCATGGGGTAGTCCTCTGTTCAAAAAGGATCCCATGATACAGTTGCACGGTCTTTCTACCGCATTAAACTACGGTACAATATCTCTTTCCGCAGCTGCTCCTTCGGGCCTGACTCGCATATTGTAGGGCAACAGTGTTACGAAGGTCTCAAGGGTGAGACTCCCAGAATCGTATTGATTTATTCCAGAGCCTAACTTCTGCAGCGTATCGGAATGCTTCTGGAGAAATTTGTGCCATCCAAATAGAACAACATGCAGAACGCATGCAACAGTCTGCCCGAAGCGTGTCAATGCCTGCTGTGGCTGTCGAACTGTTTACGAAGTGTGTCGAGCTTGCTGTTGCCCGGAACGCAGAGTTTGTGCCTCCGCATGACTCGAGAGCATTTCTCTACATACGGCCGGTGATGTTCGCTGGCGGCAGTCACATCGCACTATCACCCGCGCGCATGTACACCCTTTGCGTCTTCGTAACCCCGGCCACTGCACCGCCTCCTGGCATCTCTTTGAGAGCCTTGATCGTGGAGCAGTTCGACCGCACGGCCCCTAAAGGCTGTGGATCGAAAAAAGTCGGGGGTAACTACGCTCCAGTGATGCAATATGTAGAGTCTGCCAAAGATCAGGGTTACAGCATCACGATTCACTTGGACAGCTTGACAGGGCTACAAGTTGAAGAGTTCGCCTCATGTGCGTTTGTCGCGGTTCGAGAAGGTTCTGCGGAGCCAGCACTGGTCATTCCAGACAGTCGAAACGTTCTCCATAGCACAACTGTACGAGCCATTGAAGCTTTATGGAAGGAGAAGGGGTGGAAGGTAGAACGCCGACCGGTAAGTTCGTCTCTGCAATGGACTTTCCTCGGAATTTGGCTTAACTCTTGTCAGATCTACGTGAGCGAGCTTTCGTCATTCACAGAAGTCATGGCGGTGGGCACAGCTTCGGGCATTATATCAATAGCTTCCATCACCCAGGATTCAGTACCAAAGACGGTGAATTACGACGTTGCTGCCGGTGGACCTGCTCGTTATGCCAAGGAGTGGACCGTTGATCTTGATGCAATTCATCACGGCATTGTTCCGGATCGATTCGGGTGGTTGTATCAGATACTTCCAATCAGCAACGTAGATGGTAGTTCTTGAGAGAAAGACGATTCGCAGAGGCGAGCCAGGGAGGTGGTTTGAACAAGGTTTTGATCCGGCTTTGCCTTCCCTTTCTGCCATCGATGGGTCGATGCCTCAGGTTCGTCATCAGGGGGTTATTCAGACAGTTTCGTTCCCATAGTTCCTGAAATGTCATTTCCCTTCCATAACCAGTAACCAACCTCTCCAGAGCAACAGTCGGAGCATAGCCCTAACAGAACACCCTCCATCCAGATCTGATCGGGAATATCTCCAGCTGCGCTGCTGGTGGCACCAGAGCTCCCACACAATACATTCTTCCGCCGAGCCTACTAGGACATTGCGACAGTCGTCTCGCAGAGTGTCACCACCAAGACTGTGATTGCGGCGCTCGCTGGACCGAACATTTGGGTTCGTGCTCTCAATATTCCGAGGGTTACAGATCATGGCACTCAGAGGAGTTTCTTGCTCTGAACGCTACCGCCGCGCATGCGAGCTCCGTCTGACATTATTGCTCGAACCTCTTCGCCGCTACTTGGAGCAAGCAAACGAGGTGCAATGACACCTTTTGAGGTAGAACTACCTAATCTCGGTGATCGGGATCGAGTCCGCAAGGACCATGAAGCTCTATACCTAGCTTTCGGCGGCCAAGGCATGACGAGGGATCTCATCGGAGAATTGCGATCACTCAATGCCCGTTATGGGACAACTTTGACCGATATCATTTCTCATTGCCAAGAGGTCTTACAATCGGCTCAAAACCAAACAAAGCGTAGCGACAGCTCGCGAGAACGAATTGACCTTCTTCAATGGCTGTCAGAGAAGGAAAGCTCTCACGCAGATATGCTCTCGCCGAGCATTAGCATACCGCTTATTGGTACGATCCAAATATGCAGTTACTTCGCCCTCTGCACATCCATCAAGATGGATCCTGGTCAGCTCAACAGCATGTTAGCAGGGGTAGCCGGCCATTCGCAAGGAATCATCACAGCAACGTTTATCTCAGCATCTGAGTCTTGGCAATCGTTTTACCAATGCGCAAGGAGCCTGTTGACGATTCTCTATCACCTTGGGATCTGCGTGGAACAAGTGTGGTCACCTCAGATAAATCTGAGGGCCGTCGATCTGGAGGACAGTGTGAGAGCCGGACAGGGCATGCCGCTGCCTATGTTATCTATCATCGGATTGAACAGGCACTCGTTGGAACGACAGATCGCCACCGTGAACGGAACTGTGACCGCGCAACACCAAATCCACATCGCACTTCGAAACTCTCGCACAAACTTCGTGGTTTCTGGCAACGCGGAGACGCTGTATGCGCTCGCAACTCATCTGCGCGTCAGTTCCGAACTCGAGCAAGGTGGTCGCATTCCTTTCGACAAACGACCCGAGGCATATTCCGCTCGATTTCTACCGGTGGCCGCACCATTCCATTCTCCGCTCTTGGAAAGAGCAGCTACCCTCGCCAAGATGGCGGTTCAGCACATTCGTCTAGGCAAGGATCGATTAGTCTCTATCGTTGCGTCTCTGGAGGATGCGGACCATGATAACGTGGTACCCTTTCTCATCGATGCAGTCACGTCCCGATATCAGGATTGGTGTGATACAATGAGGGAGTGGTCTCTACCTGGCCAGGTAATTGACCTAGGGCCTGGAAGTACTGAAAGCATTGGAAAGCTCATCCATCATGTCATCCAAGGGGCAGGATTCGAAATCCGACGCTTGAAATTACACGACAATCAGCCTAACCTTGAAGAACCAAGCATCGGAAACACCCACCGTTGTACGGACGTCGTAGAGAAAGGCGTAAATTGGCATGGAGCTTTCGGTCCACAACTCCACACTGACTCTACCGGCCGTGTTACCTTTCGAACAAAGTTCGTGGACCTGCTTGGTCTTCCTCCGTTGATGATAGCAGGCATGACGCCAACTACGAGCTCATCTGAATATGTTGGAGCTATAATGAGAGCTGGATATCACGCTGAACTTGCCACTGGAAACTTTCATAACGCACTAGCGTTAAGGGGCGCAATTACACGGCTTGCAGAGATAATACCAGAAGGCCGACATATCACTGTAAACATCGTCTACGCCAGTCCTCAACGTGTGCAGTGGCAACTTCCACTTGTCTTCTCATTGATCGAGGAAGGGTGTCCAATAGGCGGCATAACCTTCGGAGCAGGAGTCCCCTCATCAGAAATCATCGCAAACATCATCGACCAGACGAGACTGTCCTACATCTCATTCAAGCCAGGCAATGTATCCGCGATCCACGAAGTTATAAAGATTGCTCAGCAATATCCACGCTTCCCGTTTGTTTTGCAATGGACGGGAGGCCGGGCTGGAGGCCATCATTCGCACGAGGACTTTCATCAACCTATACTTGCGATGTATAGTGCCATACGGGCATGTCAGAACATCGTATTAGTCGTAGGTAGTGGATTTGGAGATGCTCAAGGATCCTGGCCCTATCTGTCTGGTCAATGGTCCACTGCCTCAGACGATTCGGGCTTGTCAAGAATGCCGTTCGACGCTATTCTTATCGGTACATGTGCGATGACTCTTTTGGAAAGTAATACTAGCAGGAGTGTCAAAGAACTGATCGTGAATGCTGCCGGGGTCGACGACCAAGACTGGACCAAATCAATGGAGCGGCCGACCGGCGGAGTGATCACCATCGTGTCCGAAATGGGAGAGCCTATGCATGTCCTTGCGAACCGGGGAATGATGCTGTGGGCGGAGCTTGATAAGACCATCTTCAAGCTGCCTAGATCACAACAGCTTGGTGCATTGCTGGCGCAGCGGTCGTACATCATCGATCGCATTGATCAAGACTTCCAAAAGGTTTGGTTTGGGCACGTCGCCGAGACCGATCGACCGGTCAACGTTTCCGATATGACGTATCTGCAAGTTCTGCGTCGAATGTTGGAGTTGATGCGCCCCAAGGGATACGACAATTGGACCCACCACTCGTATAGTGAGATCTTCGATGAATTCATGCTACGCACGGAAGAGAGATTAGGAACAGCTGTGGTTATCGATCGTACTGTGGATCCATTCAAGCAAATGACCACTCTGGAGCAAGTACTCCCTCTTTCATCATTGCAACTCACCGGACTTGAGGACGCCGAATACTTCCTAGACATATGCAACCAGCCTGGCCGCAAACCCGTACCTTTTATTCCCGTTTTGGATGAGAATTTTGAGGGGTGGTTCAAGAAGGATTCGCTATGGCAGTCAGAGAGCATTGAAACAACTTACCATGGCGACGCCGGCAGGGTGTGCATCTTGAGCGGCCCGGTGTCCGTGAAACACGCTACTAAGATAGACGTCCCCGTTTCAGAGTACCTGGGAGCAATTCTGGAAGAGTATATCAGCAAAGCTTATGAAAATCCGGACTGCATAGCCAAAACCTTACTGCGGCATATGCCTCCAACGCTAAGCTCTACAGCCTCTCACGGGCCAGATGATTGGACTTACATATCGAAAGAAGTCGATCAGGGTTCCGGTGACGACAAGTGGCTTGATTCGATTGGGTCTCATCTTGGCTTGCAAATGCAGAAGGCACTCTCTGCGAGAGTTTCAATACGCGATGGACGCATATACGACAATCCAATCATTCAGGTACTCTCTGCAGCGCGAAGCTGTTGGTCACAATATGTGAACACTTGCGGGTCCACAAGTCTTCAATTGTACGAGAATGGACATCGAACACAGCCTGATGCCACTCTGGTCTACCACAACGGTGCAATTACTCTATCACTTTCCCCGCGGCTCACAATTGGGGACTGCCCCGTTGAACTATCACTGTTATTTGATCTTAACGTTAACCGATTGGTCACACCAATCAGAGAGAGGGCGGAAGGCCGCAATGAGACACTGCGAAACTTCTACCATTCAATCTGGTTCGGACCAGGTGTTCCCATACTACGAGGCTCCGTGGGAGAGACCTTCGAATTCCCCGAAACGAAAATGAAAGCAGCGCAAATAAATCATTTTCTTCGCGCTATCGATGGATTCGGGGAAGAATGGAACAGGTACACGGACTGGGAGGATGTTATGCCGCTTGAGTACGTTGTCGTAGTGGCGTGGCAGGCGTTGATGCAGCCTTTATTCCTTGTGGACTGCGACTTGTCAAAGCTACTGCACCTGGCTATGAGCTGCAAAATGCTTGGACCTGGCGTGAGCATTCTGTGCTTCGACAGTTTGGTGCCTAAATCTACCATCCTCGAAATTGCGAACGGTGAGGCGGGAGTGAGGGTTGTAATACAGGCGGTCATCTTAAAGGGTGCAGAACCCGTGATCGAAATCCGGAGCGAGTTTCTGTTTGTCGGTCAATCCGTTCCTGCTTCATCTTGCTATCGACAGCGAGAACAGCAGCAAGCTGTTTTGATCCCCCTTCGCACAGAGGCAGATGTTGCTGCTCTAAATTCCAAGCCGTGGTGGAGAGGGCATCCCAGTGCCCGTACCTTCACTCCAGGCCAACAGCTATGGGTCCATTTTGACACCAGTGAGCCCCTCGACTTGCACACTCAGGGTGAGGCATACCTCGAATCGCAACATTCAGAGGTGGAGAGAGAATTTTGTGGCACGTTGCGTGTCAACGGGGAAAAGACCAACTTTGACTCCATAAGGTCTTTCCTGCAGAGGTGCAAATCTTCCCAGGATGCGGCCTACCCAATGCAAACACCGATTGATCTTCCCAGGAATGCATCGGGCGTGTCAGTCACCTTACCGGAAGATAGCGACGCATATGCTAGAGTCAGCCGGGACTTCAATCCCATTCATACTTCGCAAACTTTTGCACGATTTGCGGGACTTCAAGGGAAGATATGTCATGGGATGCACGTCAACTCCCTCGCGCTGCACCTCATAAAGAAGCACATCTTAGCTGGCTCTGGTAGCCGTATCTCGGCTTTCCAATGCAACCTCCTGGGCAAGGCATTTCCTGGAGAGGAGGTCAGTGTAGGAATAACGCACGCAGCGACACGAGCTGGAGAACGAATCCTCAACGTCACTATGACCGAGATCAAGTCCGGAGTACTGATCTTTCAAGGTACAGTGACGATCGAACAATGTCGAACCGCTGCTCTGTTTACCGGACAAGGCAGCCAGTTCACGGCAATGGGCATGGAACTCAGGAGCAAACACGCCGTCTGTAGCGACGTGTGGGCTGAGGCGGACGTCTACTTTGAAACCGGTTGGGGTAAGTCTCTGCGCTTGGGCAGTCTTGGATTTTCTGACGCATTGTGACAGGATTTCGAATCAGTGATATTGTTATACGGAACCCCAGGGAACTCACAATACATTTCGGAGGGCTCCAAGGCATGGCGATTCGACAAAGATACTGCGAAATCCAAAACACATTGGTAAATGGATCCAGAACGCCGGATGGATCTCAGCCTTTTCCCGGCTTGCACTCACAGTCCCAATCTTACTCCTTCAAGGCGGAGGACGGGCTGCTTTTGATGACACAGTTCGCCCAGCCTGCTATCTGTGTCCTAGAGAAGGCGGCTTTCGAACTACTTAGAAGCCAGGAACTCCTGCCTCCTTTGACAGCATTTGCAGGGCACTCACTGGGCGAGTATGCCGCCCTTTCGTGCGCTACAAAATGCTTTCCTCTTCGATCCCTGCTGAAGTTGGTCTTTGTACGAGGCAGCATCATGCAAGCGGCAGTTCCAAGGGATGCCGAAGGTCGGAGCGATTATGGCATGTTGGCCTTGGGACCCAGCCGTATCCACCCTGGTAAGTCCGAACCCCGCAATGTCGCTGTTCATAGCACTAACGGCTGTGCGTCAAAAAACAGACTTCACTGAGCAGCATCTCTCATCACTCATGTCTTCCATCTCTACTGAGACTTGTCTGCTCATCGAGATCGTGAACTGGAACGTTCGCGACCATCAATACATCTGCGCAGGCGACAAACGCGGCCTTCACTTGCTTCAGAGAGTGACTGATGATGTCAAAGGCATCGTCGACTCAGCACTATCGCAACAGGTGCTCTTGGATCTCGTGCGAAAGCACGTTGACTTCATCCCGACAGCAGCCAAGCCCATTCAGCTTCGCAAAAGCGCTGGCACGCTTCCGCTTGCAGGCATCGATGCTCCGTTTCACTCCAGTCTGCTCCAATCGCACAAGAACATGATGCGGATGGCTTTGACAGAGGCCATTCGACCGGATGATCTTGATCTGGAAAATATCGCAGGGAAATGGATTCCAAATATCATGGGAATGCCGTTCGCAATAACCGAGGAGTTTCTACGGGGTGTTTTCGCCGTGACGAAGGCAGAATCTTTGAAAGCTTTAGCGGACAAGCTAAACATTGCTCTATAAGGTGTGGATCGTATCGAATAATTCTACAAATAGCCTTCGCGGCGACAGGGAAGCGATCGAAGACCCACCGTCATCAAGATAAGAAACCAGATACTAGAACGTACTACGGAGTGGTGACTCTCTGGCATTACCATCGCGATCGCCCATAATCCTACACATAAAACAAACGAAAATGGGTATCTTTGTCTCTAACCAACATCTCAAAAGCGCCATATTCTCCAAACCCACAACCAACATGCCCCCGTCAACCGCATCCTCGACTACTCCAAGTTCCCCACACGTCTAGGATAGGCTGCCGTCTCTCGTTCTACGAAAGACCGAGCGCACTAATCCTAGCGCCTGGTATTGTGTGTTTAGGTGATCTGCCTGAATCGCCCATGCCACTCGCAGGTAAGCCGGTCGGGGCGACGGAGGGCAGTGACGTCCGATCAACCTCAACGCCCGAGTCACTATCCCCGCTTCCACTGCCCTCGAAGTTCGGCCTACTAACGCCACCCCAGACGTCTAGGAATCCTTTCGCCTAGTCAATGCCCTAGTCGTCCCCGACCTCGATTTCCTAACTGTAGTCATCCTTATTATCATAAGAGCTTAACACACGTCCATCTAGCTTGACATCCAACACGCGTACATATGTTACGGGTAGATGCCCGAAGCACTATTAATTAGATAGGAACAGGAGGCGTAAGCGGCAACACCGCTATAGTACGACTAATCCTTATAAACACTTAGAGTTACGTAAGTAAGTTTCTAGGTAAAACTTACTTAGGACTTACTTAGGACTTACGGCGAGTCTTATATAGGAGCTCGAATTAGAGTAACTTATATAGGTATATAGGAACGCGAGCGATACCTTCTATATACTTATATTTAACTTATATTATAGTCTTACTAAAAGGTCTATAACTATTTATAGTATATTCGAGTTATCTTACCTAAATACCTACTACTACCTACTCTTTAAAGAAGTACTTACGTAATACTACCTTATAGGATCGTAATACTTTAAATACCCTTAGAATAAGTACTACTAGTAATATACGAGGCTTAGGCTATAGAGACGAGAGCTCGGCTCTATCGACTAATTGCCGTACTAGCTATAATAAAACTAAGGTAGACTTCTTCTATAGAGACCGTAATAAGCTAGACGACTAGATTAACTAACTCTTTCTCTACTTCGAGTTAGATAGAATCGGATCCTATAAGAAGAGATACCTTATTATAATAGCCTATCTTAGGGGAGAAGCGTAGTACTAGATACGTCTAAGGATTACGAACTTTATTATATATTAACGAGACGAGGACGGAATCTTTTCTAACTTTATTAAGTTTATAAAGAAGATAAAAACGATCTATAGATTTAGTAACGAAAAGAAGGTTACTATCTATATTATTTAGGATATCGTATAGAGGACCTCTATATTCTAGTATATAGCTAAGTTTAAGGAATACTCTAATAAAACCGAGTAGGACAATAATACCCTTTACGTTATATACTATAAAGGTCTTAAGAACAACGTTAAGGACGAACTAGTACGTCCTAGAAAGAATAATACGAATAACCTAGACGCGCTTATTAAAGCTACGATCGATATCGACGATTATCTCTATAAGAGAGCTATAGAAAAACGATATATAGGTTAGAACCGCGGACGAACTAGCTTTATTCTAACTAGCTAGTCTAGAAGGAATAACCGTCGCAACCCTAACGCTATAGAAATCGACGCTACCTAACGAGTACCTAAGAGAGAATCGTTTAGGAAAGCTAGAGGTAAAGGAAAGCCTTAGAGTAAGAAAGACGAAAAACTAGCGAGTACTATAACTATTATAAAGTTAGATATTATATACGTAACTACTATAGACCGAAGGTACGGCTATAGTAGTAGATTAACGTAGTAATTAAATAGAAAAAGGAGTCTCCTACTAATAAGACTTAGGATATAGCTATAACCTCGACGAGCGGTCGAGGCGGGTATAATAATCTTATAGAGCCCTAGATCGCGGACCCTAATCTAATCTACGGACTAGATTTTTAGATACGATACCTACCCTTTAGGTAGTATATAGACCTAGGTAAGAATTAATAGGTTAGTAACGACTTCGCTAGAATAGAAGACGCTTACTACTCCTAATACCCTATAACGGATTTAGAGATAAAGGAGTATAAACGACTCGAGTAAGTTATATACTCCTAATACCTAAAGGAACGACTAGTAATAGAAATTAATATACTCGAACGAATAACGTTAGAAGAATAGCTTGAGGAAATCGAATACAAGCTAGATAACCTATACTAGAAACAATAAGAACTATAGGAAGACGTCGATAATATCCGACTAGAATAGCGCTAATTATACGCGTAGTAAGGAAGTTACTAAGCCTATATAAGGCTAGGCTAACTTATAGATATATTATAGTAACTATATAATTAAGCCTAGTAATAGTAGAATTAGCTAAACTAGCTACTAGATTAATAGGAATAGATAAGAGTACGTATATAAACGTCGCGACTATAACGCGAGTTTAACGTTATAGAACGATAGCTACTATAGTAGTTAAGGAATAACGGTAACTACGCCTAAGGAAGATCCTTACCTCCGTTTAGATAAGAGGACGCTATACTATAGGAAAATATATTACTATCTCTAGAGGAGGAGATAGGTTACGAATTAGAGTAAACCTCTAATTCTACTAATAAACCTAGACGATAACAAAATACTAGATTTACTAATAGATAAATTAGAGAGAGAGATTTAGGAATAATAAATCTCTCCTCTCTACCTAGATAACGAACTCTTAATAGACGATAAATAAACGTTAGAAGTAATCGCTAGGATTATAGAGCCTAACGCCGAAAACGAAACTACTTTAGAGAGTTCTAAGAACGAAGACTCCGATAAAGAACTAGACGACTTAGAAATACTTAATATCTTAGTAGAAGGACTATAGCTAATTATAAAGATAGCCCTCTACCTTATACGAAGTTACGAAGAAGTATTTCTAGAGATCGTTAGGAAATAATACCTATATCCTATAGAGTTTAATAGGATACTAGGATAACTCTAATCTATATTCTAGAACTACCGACTAGTTAAGATCGACTACTAGAATTATAGATATATCTAGGAAGTTATACTAATAGGAAGTAATATTACTAGTATTAGAAGCTATATAAGTCCTAACGGAAGGATTATTAGCCTATAAATAAGAGAACGCGTAAGACTACTAGATTAACGATACCGAGAAATTATAACCTATTAGGGTTAGTACTAGAACGACGCTCTTATATTTAGAGAAATACGAGCGAAGTATAACGAATATATACGCTAGTAGGCGATACTACTACTTCTACCTCTAGGACTACTACTACTACTAATTTAGCGAGGAATAACTCTTAGTTATATTAAGACGATAACGAGAGGATTATTATAGACGCGAATAATATAAGGTAAGGTTATATTTAGACCTTAAGATAGACCCCTTAATTAGGAAATCTATATCGAGGATACTAATTCGCTAGACTACTATTTAAAAAACGAATAGGCCCTATTAGTACGAGTAACTAAAAGGAGCTATATAACGCTTAAGTAATAATAGGAACGGTTTTCTATATAAATTATATTATCGACGGATACGAGATCCTTACTATAATAGACTCTAGAGCTAGCGGAATATTTATCTTAAAACGACTCGTATAACGACTTAGGATAGCTACCTAAAAAAAGAAAGATAGAGGGTACTAGGTAAGAGCTATAGATAGCTCTAATCTACCTAGTATAGATAGCGAAATAATACTACTACTACTTACTTTCTAAGGATAATATAAGGAAGTTATCTTAGATATCGTACCTATAGCTAGATACGACGTCGTACTAGATACTCCTTAGCTTAAAAAGTATAACCTAGATATTAACTAGGTTAAAAGAGTACTTAGGTTTAAGAGATATAGATACGTTACTAATATTTATCCTAGAAGCTAGTAGCGTTTAACTCTAGATAAGGAAAGGTAGATTAACGAAATAAATCGCTAACTACTAATAATAATATAGAAAGCTAGCTCGGACTCTATAGATACTACTATAGGCCGAACTAGGTTATAAAGTAAGAGTAAAAGAGGAAATTACGTACCTTTAGAAATCCCTATAGAATTTATAAGATAGAAATAACTCTTTTAGGAAGAGATAGGACTCGAGGCCCTACCTAAATACTCGTAATAGGACTATAAGATTAAACTTATACTAGGATCTAGGCCCTCTTACCGGCTAATATACCCGCTTTCTATAGTAGACCTTAAAGCGAATAGAGAATAGACTACGAAAATAGAAGGAAGTATACGAATATAACCTTCTAAATCCCTATTCGTAGTACCGGTATTCTTTATACCTAAGAAAGGAGGAAAATAACGAAAGGTTATCGACTACTACTATCTAAACGAAATTACCGAGAAGGATTACTACCTAATACCGCTAATCGAACGAATAAACGACTACTTCTATAGAGTCTAGTAGTACTCTAAGATTAACCTATAAGACGCCTTCTTTATAATTAGGATAAAGGAGGGCGAAGAATATAAAATAGCGTTCTATATACGAAACGGACTCTACGAGTTTCTAGTTCTACTAATAGAGCTTACTAACGTACTAGCGATATACTAGAGGATAATTAATAACGTTCTTAGTAACCTTATTAATATTACCGTTATCGCCTATATTAATAATATACTTATCTTTATAAGAGGATCTCGAGAGTAGTACGTTAAGGACGTAGCCGCTATCCTTAAACGACTAAGTACGACTACCTTTAAGACTATACCCGAGAAGTACGAGTTCTTTAGGAAGGAAGTTAGTTTCCTTAGCTTTATTATAGGAACTAACGGAATTAAGATCGATCCTAAGAAGATAACTTTAATTAAGGAATAGCTAATACCTAAGAACGTTAAGGATATATAATTATTCCTTAGACTTATAAACTATAACCGAAAGTTCGTTAAAGACTACTCGAAACTAGCTACGCTACTTACGAACCTTATATAGAAGGATATCTAGTTTATATAGAGTAAGGTCTAATAAGAATTATTCGAACGACTTAAGAAAGTATACTATAAAGTACTAATACTACGTATATTTAACTTAATAAAACCTATATAGGTTAAAACTATCGCCTTCGACCTAGTAATAGAAGTATACCTTATATAAGAGTTTAACGGGACTTAGTATTCGATCGTATATTTCTCGAGAAAAATAATACCTACTAAATAAAACTACGAAATTTATAATAAGGAACTACTTATAATTGTCGTAGTATTACGATACTAGAGATTATATTACGAGGGAGCTATAGGACTAATAATCTACTCTAACTATAAGAACCTAACTTACTTTATAATAATAAAGGTTCTTATATAGTAGTAAGTACAATAGTTAGAGCTACTCGGAGAATATAAATTCGAAATCGTATATACTCCTAGAAAAGAGAATAGGCGCGCTAACGTACTTAGTAGACAAAGCAACTATATAGAAGGATATAAGCCGTAATAATACTATATACTAAAGGCTAATTAGGACGGATCGCTTAGCGCGAAGCTATAAGAGTTTAACGTAGTTATATAAGTACTACGAGATAATAACGAAGAGTTTCCTATATAGTATAGGAAACTTAAGGTTCCTCTAAATAAGGAATAAGAGTATATATAGGACTACTACGATAGACTAGCTCTAGGATATCCTAGGTTCGTACGAACCGTAGAGTATATTAGGAGAAACTTTATCTTCCTAAATATAAGAAAGAAGGTTTCTACCTATATTAAGAAATACGAAAGCTATAATAAGAATAAGGTATTACGATACGTATAGTACGAGAATCTCTAGTTTAGAGAACCGCTATACTAACTATAGAATAAAGTAATAATAGACTTTATTGTTAAACTCCTAAAGTTAGGAGATCTAGTAATAGGAAATAAGTACGACTCTATACTTATAATAGTCGACTAACTAACGAAGTACTTATACTTCGTACTATATAACGAAACTATTAACGCTAAGTAATTAGGTTACCTAGTACTCGATAGGCTCGTTTAGTACTACGGCGTTCCTACGTTATTTATTACGGATAGAGATAAGCTCTTTACGTTAAAATACTAGAAGACCCTAGTATTAGCTATAGGTATAAAGTATAGGCTATTAATAGCTTTCTACTTATAAACGGATAGGTAAACTAAATAGTTAAACTAAATACTAAAAGGATATCTACGATACTACGTTAACTACGTATAGAATAACTAGGTAGCTCTCCTACTATTAGCCTAGATTATACTTAATAATAATATATTAGAAATGACTAAGATATCTCTATTCTTTAGAAATTTCGGAAAGGACCTAAACCTATTTATAACGCTATAACTAGGACTAGAAGTAGACTACGCTATTATAGACGTAACGTAATTTAAGAAAATCTACGAAGAAGTAAGGACTAGAATACTATATTAGTAAGAAAGCCTTACTAGGATAAGGTATAAGGATTTAAAAACGGCGCCTTAGCTTAAAGAGGGGGATAAGGTCTTCCTTATAAAAAATTTAAAGACTAGGAGAAAAGCAAAGAAATTAGATTTTATAAAGGTCGTACTATTTTAAATTAGTAATATTAAAGGACTAAAAAACTACTAACTCGATTTACCTAAGGATATAAGAGTATATTCGGTATTCTATATATCTATATTAGAACTAGCGGATCTAGAGATTCCGTTATAAACTACCTTCTACTTTAAAGTATAGGAAGACGACGTCTTTACTATAGAAAAACTCCTAAATAAGAAGGGTTAGAAATACTTAGTTAAGTAGAAAGGATATAGAGAGGAGGAAAATACCTAGGAAATAGAAAATAATCTTAAATAAGCCTACTAGGAACTCCTCTATAGGTATTAATAGGATTACCTACTACGACTACGAGGATAACCTAAGGAGCGCTAGGCCTCCTTAGAGCTATTAGCTATAATCTTAGGCGGAGATTTAGTAGTCTCTAGAATTAGAGAAAAATCCTAGAAGGAGTCGGGATATCCTTTTAGCGCGCTCTATACGTAAGGGTCTAGATTTAGGGTAAGGCCTTCTAGAGGACCCTTAAATAATAGGGAATTAGTAGCTACCTCCTTAGCCTCCTATTCCTAGATACTACGGTCTTCGATAGTAATCGCCTCTATAGCGCGATAGTTACTATTAGACTATCGCGCTATTATTATAAACGTTCCTTACGTACTTAAGTAGTACGTAGCGCCGTCTATAACTTCTCTAGTTCTATAAATAGGGAATCTTACGTCGATCGAGACCTTTATTTCTTAATTAAGCTTCTCTTTCTTAGAATAAAGACGCGAAAACTCTAACTAAGTAATTTAGACGTCGTACCTCTAATTACGACCTAGATACTTACTATATTTACTAGAGCGTAAATAAACCTAATATACCTAATAATAGTATATATAGGTACTATATTTTCGAACTATTACTTCTCTCTTAGAGGTAATAAATTTAGCTAGGCGTTTTCGACGGATAGTACTAAAAGGGTTCGACTCTTTTAGTATCGTAAGAAGATATACGAATAACGAGTAACAAGATAAGGGAAACCTAGCTATATAGCTTAGGACGAGCTAGGCTAAAGAGGAATAGTATTATAAGTATAATATAAGATACGCGGGTTTAGAGTAGAATAAGAACTACTCTATCTTACGGCTTTAGCTAAGGTAATAGAGTAGCTAACTTACTCTATACTCTATACTCGCTCTATAGAATAGAATAAGAGAGTACCGTAGAGTAACTTATACTTACTTAGGTATATAGGGACTAAGGATATCTTCGATATACTTATATTTAACTTATATTATAATCTTACTAAAAGGTCTATAGCTATTTATATATATTAAGTTATCTTACCTATAATACCTACTACTACCTACTCTTTAAAGAAGTACTTACGTAATACTACCTTATAGGATCGTAATACCTTACGTTAAATACTAGTAATCTTATTATACGCTAGGTATATCTTTAGTTACGAGTCTATACTAAGAAACTTCGCCTTCCTAGCTACCTAGTTACCGACGAAGTTACCTAGTATAAATACTCTAGTAATACCCTACTAGTAGATAGGCGCCTTACCGTTTATAAGAGTCTCCGTAGGCCTAAAGTTACTATCGATATTAGCTATTAGTCGGCTCGACCCGTCGCTTTAATAGAGTATTATACTAAGCTTAGGGATTAGCGGATTCGTAGTTATACCTCTTGTCTTATAGCGACCTACTTACGTCTAGTAGGCTTTAATAAGTAGTAAACTTATAATCGTCTTACTAGTACCTACCTCTAAGGTATTAATCTAAAGCTTAGCGCTATAGAAGAAGCGCTCTAGTTAGATAAAGGCGACGTAGATTTAGTACTCTATTAGTTAGAACTTTACGCTCTAGCCTACTAACTTTAAGCGTAATTAAGGACGTATATCTTCCGCGTCGAAGAAATACTATTTATATACTTAACGCTACCTCTATTC
>JAABUL010000977.1_pt1 | contig 57814 bp, 53 predicted proteins | sample 5559151 | NCBI WGS metagenome assembly JAABUL01 (sample SAMN10711876, study PRJNA513368) | rock metagenome | isolation source: Antarctica rocks | place: Antarctica: Victoria Land, Pudding Butte sud
CGGAGGGGGGTTGTGGGGCGCGAGGGGAGGCGCGTGCGGGAGGTGCTGCGGTGTTGGGAGGAGGGTGCTGGGGCGGGGGTTGTGGAGGCCATTGGGAGGTGATGTTCTCGTGGTGGAAGTAAGGGGGTGGAGGGGAGGTGTGGTGTAGTTCAATGGGTCGTTGTTTGGTTTCTGTATTCGCGAGAATTGTGTTGTTCCCCGGCGCGTCTCGAGTCCCGCGTTTCCGCCGCCCCCACTTCCATCATCATCCCACTCGCTTTAGGAAGGAACAGCGGAGGTCCCAGGGAAGCGGCGGATCAGCGCACAGTCAGCCCTATCCATCTCTTGCGACTCTTCAGACCTCATGCGACCTTTCGGGCGACTCCTGCGCCAGCCCATCCACATCCGACACCACCTCCACCTCCAGCGACCGCGTCACTTCAATCACGACGTCTTCCGGCCAAGTCGCACCACTTCCTCCCGACCCACTCAGCCTCCGACGCGGCGCTCGCGTGCGCCTTTGCCCCAGCGCAGCGCATTCGACCCTCTCGCCTTTGCCATCGCGCTCGCAGTCGCTTGCCTCAGCGCCGAGTATATTGGCAGCAAGTACTACTGGATCAACGACGACGACGAAGAGCACGAGACAGACGAGGAGGCTACGTCATCATCACCACAAGACGAGGGATTGCAATCAGATATAACAGGAGACTCCTCAACCGACCTCGAACACCTCGCCCTCCTCTACCGGCACACCATGGCCGCCAACATGCCTCCCGGCCGCCCGGGCAATCTTACACCGGACCAAGAAACCAAGCTCAAAGAAATGTGGCTCGCCGTCCTTGAAGTTTTCGGCGTCGCCCACGAGCCCTCATCCCACACCAACGGCACCGCGACCTCCACCTCCGACAGTACCACCAGCACCACTCCCCAAAAGAAGAAGAAGTCCCGCCTCTCCATCTTCGGCAAAAAAGACAAATCCGACACCGATCCCTCAGACCCCTCCTCCGCAGACAACGACAAACACGGCCAAACAAAAGACTACCAACGAGCCCTCGCCTCCCAGTCCCCGGAATCTCTACGGGACGCCTTCTGGAGCATGTCCAAACACGACCACCCCGACGCCCTACTCCTCCGCTTCCTGCGTGCGCGGAAATGGGACGTACAAGCAGCGCTAGTCATGATGATCGCGACGATGCACTGGCGGAGTACAGAGATGCATGTTGACGACGATATCATGGTGAATGGAGAGGAAGCAGCTCTAAAAGAGAGCAAAAGCGCAAACGCAGCGGAGAAGAAGGAAGGAGATGATTTCATGGCGCAATTGCGGATGGGAAAGAGTTTCCTGCACGGGGCTGATAAAGACGGAAGGCCGTGTTGTTGGGTGCGGGTGAAGTTGCATAAGCAGGGGGAGCAGAGTGAGCGGAGTTTGGAGCGGTTTACGGTGTATACGATTGAGACTGCGCGGATGATGTTGAGGCCGCCTGTTGATACTGCGGTAAGTCATCATTCCCTCACATATGTGTTGATAGAGGCTGCGATGCTAATGGCGTGGCGTGTGTGCTAGACAATCGTCTTCGACATGACCGACTTCTCCATGGCCAACATGGACTACACCCCGGTCAAATTCATGATCAAGTGCTTCGAGGCCAACTACCCGGAATCCCTCGGCTCCGTGCTCGTCTACAAAGCCCCCTGGATCTTCCAAGGTATCTGGAAGATCATCCGCGGCTGGCTCGACCCTGTGGTAGCCGGGAAAGTGCACTTTGCGAGTCAGCTCGATGAACTGTCAGAGTTCATCCCGCGCAGCCAGATTATGAAAGAGATGGGTGGCGAAGAGGACTGGCGGTACGAGTACGTAGAGCCCCGGGACGGCGAGAACCAGCGCATGCTGGAAGCGGGACCTAAAGAGGAGCTGCAGAGGGAACGCACGGAGTTGGTAAGGAGTTATGAGTCCGAAACGGTTGCGTGGGCGCATGGGGAGGATAAAGGGGAAGGGAGAGGGAGGATTGCGGAAAGGTTGGCGCAGAATTATTGGAGACTAGATCCTTTTGTGCGGGCGCAGAGTTTGTACGATCGGACGGGCGTGTTGGGGGAGAGCGGGAAACTGGAGTTTTATCCGAGTAGAGCTTCGCCTACGGTTCCTGCTGGGCCGGGGGCGGCGGACGATGATGTGGACTAATAGGTCGACTTCCTAGATCTGTGTACATACCCAAATCAACTAAAGTAGAGCGATTCTCAACGACTCGGCTTCATCTACCCTTCCGCTTCACCATCCTTCGCGAAAGCCATTATCACACTTGTCTGAGTGTAGAATTGTGGCGGAGCCTGTGAAGCCAACAAGCTGGGTCAAGCCGTCTTCCAACGTGGGCTATAGACGGTTGCATGATGACCTAAGCCAGCCTGGGTTGGACTTGGCGCTTCCTACGTCCGGAGTACCTCCGAACGTATCAACTTCCTTCCTAAAGCGGCTGCAGTCACTCTGACACGTCCAGGTTGACGTAGCTTGACCTAGATCAGGCCTGATTGATTCGTCCCAGGCCGCTTTCCAGCCGTGTCCGGTTGTATGCTTGATGAGCTTGACCTGATGGCTCGAGCAGTGGCCTTGCTTGGTGACTGCACTGGGCGAAGGCAGCGTATTAGTCAACGACTTCCGACACCGAGAGGTTAGCCCATACCTCAAAGCCTGCCCCTCACCGTGCCCTCCACCGTACCCGTCCAACCCATTGTGCGAACTTCCGAATATCCTCCCTTCCCATCAGCAACTCCACATCATACCACTCCCTAGCCAATTCCTCGTTCGTGGCAACTTTATGCACGAAACTGTGACATGCGCGACATAACCATGCCACTTTGCAGAGTTCCCATTCTTGGTGCCAGCCGCGTTTGACGGCTTTCGCGTGGACCTGCCTGGGAATCAAATGATGATACGTCAAGGGCACGTGTTCCCTTTCGCAGATCTCGCATTCGTGGGGATGGGTGGCGGTTAAGGCTGGGGTATATTCGGGGGGAGGGGCAACGGCGGCGTCGATATAGCTAGACAATATCGGGTCTATGAACTTCTCCAGACAAGTTGGGTCGGGGATGATTGAGTAGGTGGAGAGGGAGTCCGTGGTTGTGGGTGGCAAAGAGCTGACGACAGCGCTTAGGACGTCGGGCGATAGAGGCGTGGCATATTTTGAGGATAGGCCTGGATGATCCTGGATCACAGCGTACGAGAGCGTACGCAGGTCCGGGGGAAGGGAGAGGAAGAGTTCTTCAGCAAGGTACTGTGGCCATTTTTCAGCTCGGTGTGCTACGAGAGGTGTTGGTGGTGGTTGGTCCTACCTGCACGAAATCACTCAGCTCTGCGGCATCGTTCTCCTGCTTCTCCGTTGGATCCTGCACCACCGGCTTAATTTCATTCTTGCGCCCTTTGGTTCGCTTTCGTGGGCCTTTCTTTGAGGTTGGGCTGAGGTTCGCCACTACGGTTGCTGAGAGGCATTCGAGGTAGATTTCGAAGTTGTCGGTTTCTGAGTCTGGAATCATGGAGGTTACGGTGGATGGGATGGAATCATGTTGTCTGGATTTGTGAAAGAATAGCTACATTTGCTCACGACTGATGAACCAACCTGGAGGCGGCATGAGGTCAGCATTCGTGGTCGTTTGAAGGTTTCGAGTCCGTTGATTCTTACATCTAAGCTTAAATCCAGCCGATCATGCTGGTTGTGGTTAGACCATCTGAAGTCCAGACGACTCTGTTGACCAGCCCATACCTCCTATCTCTCTGTCTTCTACCGTAAACCTGTTAAATTTGCCTGTTCTACAAGAGCACTCGTCGTGTTGCTCTGCGTCGAGTTTGTCAAAGGGAACGAGGCCGCCTACCGCGTGTCACCGCCCCCTAAATCTATCATCGGCTATTTCAGGAGAAATTGCAATGTCAATATCGACGAGCTTCCAATCGGCTCACGACATACACGCCCCAGTCTATTATGGGTCCCATTTCTCCATCATGTCACTCCAACATGGTGGCTGAAACCGCGATATGCACTCAGGCACAGTCGACCCATCTCGTCTCGCGCAAATCAGTGCCCAGGAACCAATGAAGACTTTGCTATACGGAGCTGGGAGGCTTCACCTGCTACTTGGTGACGCGTGCTCGCTATAAGGCGTACTCGATGGACTGGGCAAGGAACGGGTTTCCAAATGCCTGCTCGAGTACATACCATTTTAGGAGGCATAAATTAACTTTGCCTTGGCGAGAGAGCGGATCGATATTGGATCTCCTTTAGGGGACCCGGTATGCGATATCTGAACGCGAGAAGCATATACTCAAGAAAAAGGAAGCAGTGCATAGTATAGTATATTCGTCCTAATCGCCGCGACCCGGACAGGAAGGCACCCTTGGCACCTCCCAAAATGGCTGCACCGATCCTCAAGCGCTTTGGTATACTGTTCCTTAGCCGGTCCGCATATGCGCTGGTCATCTCAGCAACCCACTGACAGTCTGTGTATCGTGCAGTGCGCTGCCTGTTGGTGGTCCCAATGACGAGGGCCGTTGGGGCAATCCTCCCTGGAGCCCTGATCATCTGCTACCTCCAGTCTTCTAGGGGAGTGCAACGACAGTCCCATAACAGCGATCCAAATCAGGCTCATCAGGCCCATTCGTGCGCAAACTCTCGGCAGGATTGGCACCAATGCGAAGTCTGAAGAGGCCACGGACGGATCGGACCCCCTCCGCTGCGATGTGAACCATCATCCGCAGAACAGGAGGTTTAGCAATGTCTCAGCCAAGACAGAACCGCAAGCAATCATCAAGGGTGTCGTTTTACCCAACATTACTCAATCACGGTTGAAGATGGCCTGTGTTACTTCGCGGCCCCAAATAGTTATGGTAGCGCTCGAGAACACAAGTAGCCCACAACGCCACGGCTGAGCGCAAGGCATCTTGAAACAGGACGCCTAATCCCCAATCGGACTCAGCTGAAGAGGGTATGAGATGCCCATGTTGGCATCTACTTATAATGCCCTCGTCGACCTCCAAGTTCTGTCCGTGAAGAGCATACACACCTTCGAAGCGATACCTCCGACCACATCAACACCCCTTCGAAGAACGCAACGATGAGGACCTCATGCGCTGCCATCGTTGCAGTGATCTACTCTCTGGTGCCAACGCATCAGCTCTTGATTATACCCTCATAAAACGCTAGGGAACGACCTTGACCGACTGGGCGGGGCTCCTGAAACCCATCCTGGAATGGCAAGTAAACTTGAGTGCAACATGTCTAAGACACTGCTAACCTTTCACCTATTGTTTTTAGGTTTGGTGTAGCGTTCCCCGAAGCTGTACTTGCTCGGTATGCCCGCTCCTAAAGACCACCTCGATGGCATCGCTGATCAAAGTATCCAGGGACTTTGGGTCTGACGGAGATATGTGTGCAACTGCCATGGAGACGATGGACGGAGGAAATTGCAAAGTCAGCGTCGAGTGCAACGACGGTATCAAGAACGAATACAATGGTATGGGATCTCAACCCTTCTCTACTACCCTAGTTCCCGTGCTAATATCGAGCCAGACTGGAACGTCTACTACGTCGGCGGCCGACAATACTTTACCGACGACCGCATCGGTCCCTTCAGCGTCACTTTCTCTCAAAAGGACGGTGGAGGTGAAGGTCTGACGAACCCAATCCTACAGTTGGAGTACGTGAACAGTGATCTGGAGTTCGACGTTGGTAAGCTTTCCTCCCACGTCCTCCAACCCATTTCCCCTTTGCGGGTTCGAAACCTGCAAGGCATCCGCTCACGAATCCTCAGCGAGTCTCGCACATTACTATCAGGACGACAAGCTCGACTGCGAGAAGGGCATCACGCCACTGAATTGCGCCAACGGACCTTTCATCTGCGAGTACGGCGACATGGGCAACAGCTACATCTGGGACAGCCGCTCTAAGAAGTGGATCTGTGGTATGCCGAAAATCGGACTTGGAGGGGCTGAGGACACAGGACTCGATTCCAACGCGCCTACGCCCTTGGGGTATGCGCCCGGCACGTGTTGGGTAAGCAGCGATTCGAGACAGCAAGGGGGTTAGCGCTTCGAGTCACGGCTGACACCTTCCTCCCAAGGTACATGTTACGCAATACCAGAAGCCAGATCCTTCTGTCGACAGCTACAGCCTCGAAGTCACAATCTACGATGCCAACGAGAACGCGATTGGCTCGACCGGTGGTATCGTTTCTTCCGCCGAGCCCGTTTCGGTCTACTCAGCGCTGCCCTGGGTGCTCGTTGTTAGCACAGGTGGGGTCGACGATGACCCTGTGGCATTCGCTTATTCGGATCAGGTCGGTCTATCGTGTAACGAAGGCTGCTTCTTCATTGTACTGACTCTCCATCTCCGTAGTTATGGGACTCCAACAACCAGGAGCACCAGAGTAATTTCGGTGCCTACGATTCTGGGAATAGGGATGGTGATACTGCGTTCGCGGTATGATGTCCTGCTGACGTTGTAATGGATCGATGCTAACATGTTGGAACAGTGCTAGAGAGATTTCGAAGTTGTTACTCTTCTCCTCCGCAGTCGTGAAGCTGGTCAGGAGTCATGGAGTCATGAAGGATATGGCTGATGTTAACGTATCGTTTATCTAAACAGGCATGAAACAGCTACATGGGCTTTGAACTATTGATGTCCAGACGGGATGAGGAGGGTCTGATCCTGGTCGTTGTGGAGAAGTGGGGTGCCCTGCATGTGAATGTGACAGCCACCCCTCCTCCAGCGATCGTCTTGAGTTTCGGACCTGTCGGAGTCGCTAGGAATGTTTCAGAAAAGTATCAGGCAATGCAGGAATAAACTTCTTCTCGTACAGAACTGTTACCGTGGTAGATCATCGTCAGTCCTTCCATCTCAGGCAGTAGGCATGGCTCCAAGAATCGTGCTCGCGTTCGACGCCTACGGCACTCTCCTGTCGACAGAGTCGATCGCAAAGAAACTGTCCTCCCATTTCGGTGAAGAGAAAGCGAAGACGATCGCAAAAGCATGGCGCACTTTACAACTCGAGTACACCTGGAGAGCCAACAGCATGGGCGTATACCACAATTTCTCCCGGTATACGAAACGTGCGCTCTCAAACGCCCTCGCCGAATCAGAGGTCAGCCTCAACGACGGGCAAACAGATGAGATGATGAAGGCCTACGACTCGCTCACAACATTCCCGGACGTTCCGTCAATGCTCGAGAAGATCAAGTCCGCTCCCAACGTCATCAGCAAGACGGTCATCTTCTCCAACGGCACACACGCTATGGTCTCAAGCAGTGTCAAGAACTCGCCCGATCTTTCGCCTTACGCATCGGCGTTCGATGAGATCGTGTCGGTGGATGATGTGAGGAAGTTCAAACCTGCGCCGGAAACTTACCACCATCTTGCGGAGAAGTTTGGAAAGAGCGCGGAGAATAAGGAAGAAATGGGTGAGGTGTGGCTGGTAAGTGGGAATCCTTTCGATGTCGTTGGGGCAAGAGCGGTAGGGATGAATGCGATATGGGTTGATAGGGCGGGGAATGGGTGGCAGGATGCGCTAATGCCGGGCTCGTGGAGTGGACCGACTGAGATTGTGAGGAGTTTGGAAGAGGTTGTGGATGTGGTTGTGAAGTGGGCTGAGGGTGGGAAGTAGCTGGGAGAAAGGACGAGCCTAATATGTCTCGATTGACCAGGTTTGGCGATAGGAAAAACGCTGGCCCAACGATGAAGCCTACCTACACTTTGCCACGAGTGTGAGGCACTGTCCTCGAAGCATACAGCTGTCAGGACCAGCCCAACATACGTGTTGGGCCGCCTAAGCTGCTTGTTAAGCATGGAGGACTGCGGTGAAGCGAGAGAATAGCAAAGGATCAGACCAGCACTGCCGCTCCGTGAGCAGAGGACATGCCATCAGGGTAGTGATGAGCGGCAGAGGCCTCGGACTGCTCATAGCTCATAGACGCAAAAGATCGTGGAGGGCGCCGAAGGACGACGACCGCAGTATAGTTTTCCATGGTCGTAACTTCAAGAGTCCCGCAAGCTCTGCGAGTCTGTTCTGACCCTGTTGGGCTCGTGTCGAAGCAAACCTCAACCAGAGAGTTCTCATATTGTATGTTCCGCTAGTTTAAAATTTCCTCTCCTCCCACAGTAGTCAAGAAGGGCAGGGGTAAGCAAGCGTATATCGATCTGCCCGCTCATTTCCCCTCCGTTCTCCCATTTAGTAGGTAGGCAGAGTGAATATGGCGGATCTCGTTTTCATGGGGAGAAAAGAGAAAGGATGAAGGACTCGCGTGGCGCTGAAGTGAACAACGAAACTAGGGCTTGGCGTTGGTATCCAATCATAACGGACTGAATTCATCCACACTATCGTGCCTCGTGATAGCTTGTGACTCTTCCTTGAGCAAGCGTTTGTTTGTCCTGCTTCACTACGACCTGGTAGAAGAGCAACCACAGTCTCGTAGACCACGGACCTTTGACTGGACATTTTACCGGCTTACGAGTGTCCGTGTTCTTCATACAACTCAGCATGTCGAGTTCAACGAGAGGCCGAGCGGGCAAGTATGCGAAGGCGAAGCGAGGAGGTGAGTTTGCACGATCACACTACTCCATTCATGGCTAAGGTTATTATACAGGCGGACGTCAATTTAGTAAGAACCTCCGACCACTCGACTCAGATGGCGTAGAACGGAGCATGTGGGCAGAGCCAGGCCCTGGCAACGAGGACGAGGATGAAGACTCAGACGACGACGACTCGGAGGAGGATTCTGACGACGACGACGCACCAAAGCAGCAGAGCGCAGACATGACGCGTGAGGAGCGCAGGGCCGCTGCGAAGGCGAAGAAGGAGGCTGCGATCAAGAAGAAGAAGGGTACCCCGCAGGCTGGAGACATGCCGTCTAGCAGCTCGGAGGAGGAGGAGGAGGAGGAGGAAGACGAGGGCGATATGCCGGCGAACCCAAATCATAGTGCCGCGGCGCGCAAGCAAGCTGCCAAGCCTGTCGTGGAGGAGACGCCGGAGAGCAAGGCAAAGGAGAAGGAGAAGGAGCCGTCGCAGATGTCGAGGCGGGAACGTGAGGCGTTTCAGGCTCAGCAGAGCAAGGAACGGTATCAGAAGTTGCATGCTGAGGGTAAGACTGAGGAGGCTCGTGCGGATCTTGAGCGTTTGAAGCTGGTTCGCGAGGAGCGAGCGGCGGCTGCAGCGCGGAAGGATGCGGAGAAGACGGAGAAGGACTTGGTGGAGAAGGAGAAGAAAGATCAGCTCGAGCGTATGGAGAGGCAACAGAAGCTCAAGACGGCCAGAGGCGGGCGTGGTGGCAAGAAGGGCGGCAAGTCATAAGGATTGGCCTAGCATCTGCTGTGGTATTGCATAGTGTGCTGTTGATATGCTGCATTACTGCATGGCGGATAGACGCACAGCATGGGGTGCATATAGGGCACATTAACGATCTTGACGAGCGACGATCTTGTTATCATGTGAATTTCTTTCACGTGTGCGTCCTTCTGACGTTGAGATATTGCGTACTAAGTGCGATCTATTTCCCTCCAATGCTCCAAGCACGCCGTCGCCGCCAACCAATGGGCTGTGCTGTCCCCATGCAGGTAGATGTACCGCTCCCAGCTCAGATTTGCGTCATGGGCAGGTCGAAGCCACCCTAAATTTACCCCGACTTTCATCAACATTCTTCCCTACCATCACGAACACCACGACTCGTCTTCATACGAACGATACCCTACTGCGCCTTCAGAAACACCTGTCAGCCCTAAGAGAAAGTCTTGGAACTTGATATATACACCCTACTCGTGCTCAGTCAACCGGCTTGGTAGCCAAATCCACCATAATGGCTTCCAACCCGCAAATGGAGCTCGATCCCAAATACGACCACTACGACTTCCCAACCACCGCGCCCGAGCAGAAGTCAGGGCATCCGGGACACACCACAAAAGAGCAGGATGCGGCAGTCCACCAACTGCGAATGCTGCTGGAGCAGGCCGGCTACCATGAGCGACTGGACACGTTGTCCATGCTGCGGTTCCTCCGAGCACGGAAGTTCCAGGTGGAGATGTCGAAAGCAATGTGAGGCTAATAGATACAAACGATGTAGACAGCGGCACTGACGGAAATTTACAGGTTCATCGACTGCGAGAAATGGCGCAAAGAGTTTGGTGGCGGTGTAGACAACCTCATGCAGAACTTTGACTACAAGGAGAAGCCTGAGATGATGCCCTACTACCCGCAGTACTACCACAAGACCGACAAAGAAGGCCGACCAGTCTACATCGAGGAGTACGGCAAAGTGGATCTAGTGGCTATGCGTAAGATCACCACCGACGAGCGCATGCTGCAGAACCTGGTCGTCGAGTACGAGAAGATGGTCGACCCGCGTCTACCTGCTTGCAGCCGCAAGGCGGGCCAATTGCTCGAGACGTGCTGCACAATTATGGACTTCAAAGGTGTGGGGCTCTGGAAGGCGAAGGAGGTCTACGGATATGTGCAGCGCGCGACTGCCATCAGCCAGAACTACTACCCGGAGCGGTTGGGAAAGCTCTACATCACCAACGCGCCTTGGGGCTTCAGCGGCGTGTTCTCGGTGGTGAAGAAGTTCCTGGATCCGGTCACCGTGGCGAAGATCCATGTGCTTGGGTCAGGCTTTCAGCAGGAGTTGCTGGGCCAGGTGCCGGCGGAGAATCTGCCAGTGGAGTTTGGTGGCAAGTGCCAGTGTCCGGGTGGTTGCGCGTTCAGTGATGATGGGCCTTGTATGTTGCTGCGCTCGAGCTCTACGTGAACGTATGCTAACGTGCAATCAACAGGGCACGACGAAAAGTGGGCGAAGGCTCCGGCTTGGGCGAAGGGTGGCGAGAAGAACACGATCCCAGCCACCGAGAGCCATACAGAAGAAGGCAACCCGACAGGTGTGGATGGCAAGACCAGCGAACCTCGAACTCAGACGCAGACCGAAGGACAGATGGTTCCTGCCGCGCAGTAGAGTTCGTGTGGCGGGATAAGGTAGATGAGTGCTTGCTTGGAGCGTTTGCATGGAAGATTCGTTGACAGCTTGGGACGGAGGCGTGGAGGGCGTGGCAAGTTGGCAACGAGAAAAGTTCGTTGTTTTATACCCTAGAGTCACATAGCGACATACACCTCCCTGAGACTATGACACAATCAGTAGGTTGACGACTCCAACAGTCTGTCCACGATCGATCCGCATGGAGTGGTCTCGTGAAGAGAGCATGGTAGCTCCTGTGGCCAGCGAGCATTTCGCAGACGGAAGGCACGACTTGATCGGTCTGGAACCTCACTTTGTCTACTCGTCGAGCTTTCCAACAGCCAAAATCGCCTCCACCCCTTCCTTGACAATACCACGAGGCTACATGGCAGGACCAAGCCTTGTGTTGATGTTGACGAAGGCTACTGACCTTCTCTCGCTCATCGTTTTCTCCATCTTCACTCTCTTCTACCCATCCACCCGTCATTATCATCTTCTCGCAATTGGATAACCCGTCTTGGAACCGTCACTCGCTTCGCTTCACTCGCTTTCCAGGCAGCAGAATGCCTTTCGCTGACAACGTTTCCAGCGTCTCTGGACGCAACAGCAGAGCCAGCAATGTTTCCGGCATCACGGGAGCTTCACGCTCTCTTCGCTCACATCCTGTACCCCAGACAGATACGCTCTCGAGCGCTGGCATTCTCAGCATGCTGAAGACCTCGACTGACTCAGGAGATATCGGAGCTCTGTCCTTCAACAGTTCTCGCCTGCCGACAATGCCACGCCCAGCTCATCAGAGACGAGGACACCACCCAAGACACTCTGGATCTTCCAACCCCATGGGCGTTTCATCTCACCACCACTATGCCCCATCCCAGACCTCACGGGTCAGCTCCTCCCGCGAGTGGGACTCGGCCTCCGTGCAGCAACGTCGCGGTTCCTTCACCAGCATGCAAAGTATGCCACCATCTATACCAGCAGTACACCTTGGAAAGTCGTCCCTGAACATGCCCATGCCACGTGGAGACGAGATGAGGGACAGTCGATCATACTCCTTGACATCTGCTCCGCCAACTCAACCTCTGCCACGGCACCGCTCAGCAACGAGTCTCAAGAGCCAGCCTGAGCCAAGACACGCTCATGGTCGTGCCGGCTACCCACCCCCAGTGATGTCGGAGAACAGGCCGACATACGTCTATCCGACTCGTCTCAAGCGTCCCGGCTACCGATCACCATCACCGGCATTGAGCGATACACTGAGCCAAGGGCCACCTGCTCCAGCACAGATGGGGAGACGCATGCGTCCGAATCGTCCGCCTCCACAGACGTTCAACAGCGACTATGGTCCAGACTACAACAATGACCCAAGGTACCTGAACGTACGACCACCTCCGCGAGCCATGTCAAACTCGCCGGTCAATGGTTGTAGTGAGCCTGTACCTCAGCCACAATATCCATACCGAAATCAAGCTGCCATGAGATCTGCACCAGGGTTGTCGATGCCGATGAACAATGGCTGGACACACCACCCGCATCCACTCCAGCAGCCGCCGCCAGTTCACCCTCAGCACATGATGCACCGGCAACCACATCCAGGAGCTCCGTATCCACCACGGCCAGGATACATGCCTTACGGCCCTCCTCAGTACCCTGGTCATCGTGGACCCACTCCTCCGATCAACCCCAACATGGCGCCAATGGCACATCACATGTTCCACAACGCGGCACGAATGGCGCGACAGCTGCCGTCTCGCACAGATACGCCGTTGACGGGACCTCCATCTTCAGACCCACCATCGTCAGGCACAGCTCCGTCTTCGTCCAGCCCGGCTACTCCGAGGGACCAAAGCACGTTGCAGGTAGCTGTCGACCCAGCTTTCATCGATCCCGCGCTGGTCGACCTGCAAGACTCCTCAAGTCAGCCGATGCTGGCACACCAGTATCTGCGCTATGCCGAGGGCCTCGAGAAGGGCATCGATGAGCCCGAGATCGAGGCTGCACACCCCTCCGTTCCTCCCACTGGCTTCGTGCAACGTGTGAGGGCTATGCTAGAGAGCAAAGCAGCAGCTGAAGCAGCCGTCATGAAGGAGGCCGAACGCGCCGAGCGTGACAAGGCAGCCCATCAACAACTCGTCGTCCACGCAGACGTCGTCCTGGACGGGAACGATCTTGCACTTTACGAAGAAGTGGAAGAGATCCACGAACTCGCCGCCAACGAGACGCCACGCTTCACCATCATCGAGGAGTTTGAAGCTCCCGTTGAGCTGCCGGGATCACCGATCAGGATCGCCGAACTTAGTGCGTCGCCCATCCAGCCCAAGCGACGTCTTACACGAGACCTCGTCAAGGCTGGCTTGGCTTCATCCAGTGTCGACAACACCATTGACACGGATGCAGACGCGGACGCTACTGGCCGTGCTAGCATTGACATGTTGATCTCCCACAAGAACAACCGAAGCCGAGATGCTGCCATCGAGCTCAACATCATCCAACGAGCCGCGCTGCCTGACAGCGAGTCGCCATCGACGCCGGCTGCTGCCACCAATGCTAAACGGACAGAAGACTCGAAGGCAGAGTCCGACACAGGCTCGTCACTCGCTCTTGCATTCTCAGCAGAGGGACATGCGCTGCGCTTCGACAATACAATAGCCTCTGAAGAAACACGTACTGAGGATCCTTTGGTTCTTGATGCCGATACCATGACGCTCCAGCATCAACGGAGCAAGGAGAGGATGGAAAAGGCCACGCCGCAGCATGTCGAGGTCAACTCGGCGATGCAGGACTCTCGAGGCGACTTTGACAGCCCTGTGAGCCCGATTCTTGCTGGCGAAGATGTTGGCCGCTTCTCAGCTGTCAGTCCTTTGCATACTCAGACCTTGGGCATTGATGAGACCTTGCGATTGGCCTCTGAGGCCTCTGAGGATCAGACGGACTCCGTTGATGATCAGACTGCCACTACCACCGGCTTGGACGACTCACAGCCCCCTCCTACACCGAGAACACCCAAGACGTACTCGAAGTCTGTCCAACTGCAGCCTGCCACGACTATGACCGACACGCCGAGCATTAATCGTTTCTCTCTACCGCCGGATCTCAGTACCGTTGGCGATACAACCATGAACAGCAACTCCGAGATGGTCACCGACGTTGCTGTGCGCTTCTCCATGCCTCAGACTACCATCACTATCAGCAGACCACAGATCATCGAGATTCCGCCGAGTAGCTCACCCGCCCGGGAGCCAGCTGAGTCGAAACTATCTGAAGCATCGCTTCAGCCGAAGGGCTCCAAGTCGAAGCGCAACTCGGTTGTCTTTGCGGACGAGGTTGCACCACTGAAGATCAACAAGAACCACGAGAATTATCCTACTCATCAGAAGCATAATGATGCACGAGCTAGCAAGTCCAAGTCTATCATTCGCCGGCCTTCACCACTGCAAGAGACTGCAGACTCATCTCGTGCCTCTCGCGGCAACACGACAGACTTGCGTTTCTCCGGCATGAACGGTATAAACAAGCGCTACGGCAGCACTCACCTGCCTGGGCTCAAAGAAGAGTCCGTCGAGGAGATGAGCATCTCCGACAAGCGTGCCAGCGACCTGACCGGCGGATTTCAATTCCCACTCCCAGCTCGCATCGCTGCGGTCAAGGCAATGCAAGAGCGTCGCCTGCAGGATTCGGCCGAGAAAGCAAAGGCTCGTCGCGCGCTTCGCCATCCTCCTCGTACATTGGCTGAGATCCGAGACCTCCCATCACTGAACTTCAGCCGTATGGACCTCATCGATAAGCTCAACGAGGCCCTTGAGGTTCGACCGAGCAAATCTTTCGAGGTCCTGCACCGTCGCGAGTTCTCGACCATCTACTGTCCGTCTCCGCAACGCCCACAGAGCACTGAGCCGCTGAGGGAGCGGTACATGAGCTTCTTCTCCAAGCCGGAAGACTTCTCAACTTTTTTCGACGACCCCGAGACTGACAACGAGCTGGATGAGGATGAGCAGGCTGGCCTCGCCACTGAGCATGGTGTGCCAGCTGTGGAGGTGCAACCAAGCACCGAGCTGGAACTGGTTGAAAGCAACTCTCGCCCGCTCTCGCCGGAGGACTTCATCAGCGTTGCCACGCAAGTCAACAGGCTGTCGATTCCTTCAGTCTCAGCTCTCTCCGATCGCCTGTCGGACATCCTGCCGAACCTCAGGGAACTGCAACTTGACAGCATCTTGGCCAACTTCGAAGACAATGGCGCTGGTGGTTATGCATTCGGCCTGCGTCCAGAGACTGTGCTTTCGAACCGCACTTCTGCTGGCTTCCGTACCTTGGCCGAGCGCGCCGAAGAGATCGTCAAGAATGGCACGCACGACTCGACGGTGCCGATGAACAGATTGCTGGGCACTAACAAGGACTTGCCACCACTGCCTGAATCTATGTCAGCGGACCGGGTCTCTGCTATTGCTCCTGCGGACGGCAAGCAAATCTACCTGTCTGGATCAGTATCTGCACCATCCCAGCTAGGCAAGATCATCACTCGTCCAGCTTCTGCGTTGCTGCGTGATAAGCCTCCGATGAGCGAGGATGAGGTTCGCACGTTGCTGCCACCGGAGACGAATCCCATCACCCGTGACCGCAAGAGGGCCATGGTCATCTCATCGGCCAGCACCAGACCGTGGAATCAGGACGAGAACTATCCTTGGAATGGTACGAAGATCGACATGGACTTGACTGTGCCTTCGCAAGCTCACACTCGCAATTCATTGACTGCAGAGGTGCAGCGTGAGCGTGGCACGAAGTCTCTTGACTTGACCAGCACTGGGGAGCTCACAAATACCACGAGAGGCATCGACATTGGATCTATCTTTGAGCATAACCCTACTGGCACCCTTACTGCGGAGCAACTCACTGGCGTGACAACCCATCAGCATTTCCGCGGACACTCCAAGCGTTCAATCATAGGCTCGATCACCAAGAGGATGGGACTCACCAGTCCTGGTGAAAAGAATACGACCCGCAGCATTACTTCTCCAACACGTGCTGAGTTTACCAGAAGCCGCAGCAGCCAAATACATCGACCTGGCGAGCGGTATCCGACAAGCAGCTTGACGCCACCAGCCAACTTCAACATCGATGAAGTCCGCTCGTTCTTCTCCGACGACAGTTCTGACAAGGAACACAACGCGTCTTTCCGCAAACGCCTGACGAACTTCAACAAGGGCAAGGGCAAGACCGTCCGCATCGACTCAGGTCGTCACTCCCTGGACGCAAGCAATACTGCGTACGATGCCGGAGAGATTATTGCCGAGCGCATTGGTGCTTCCAGCGCGGCCAACACCTATGATGGCGTCGGTATGGGCAAGGCTGAGTTCCGTATCAAGCGCTTCGGTGAGAAGCTACGCCATCTGGTCGCCAAAGGTGGCGAGCTCATCCGATCCTGGAGTCAGCGCTCGAAGCCGCCGCGGGCGGAGCGTGTAAGAGAGGATTGGCTTTCGGATTCGTTGTACTCTGGGGTTTGACGTCTGGTTCGAAGATGATACGAGGCACCTTTCGCTTGTGTGTGTTCTGCTTTCTTATTGCAGCTTGAGCTATACGCAACATGTGTTTGGGAGAGGTAATGCTTGGAACGAAATCGATGTATGCCATCTGTGTAGTTTTACCTGTTCATAGATATGAATACCGTTAGTATCGCTACTTCTGTGCTTTCGTGACTCGGTTCTGCATCTCCAAATCTTGACACATCATGTGCGATACGAGAAAGTCCGTGAATGCATGTAGTTGTCGTGTTCAGGGAGCTAACCCCTCGTCCTGCCCACCAACGCGTGCAAGACGCGGACCCCTGCGCGACCCCCAACCTACTGCACGTCCACAACGGCCTCCTTAAATCGTCTCTATTCGCTGCCTCCGCCAATCCTCAAAGAACCATTGACAATTGACGAAGCGCACGGACACTCTACCTGACACAGTGACTGCGGACCATGTGAATGTCGCACCTTGCTTCATGTGACCAGCGCAACGCAGCACCATGAGTAGCACCGTGGCTGTCGAAGATGGCACCGAGTCACCTCGCCGGAAACCCAGAAAGCTGCGCAAAGGTGGCAGAGGAACTAGTGTTGATGAAGGCTACAGTATGGCCTCTTCACCATCGCAACACCAGCAAAATGAGGATGGCGCATGGGAGGAGTTTGCGCGGCCGGACAGCGATCTCCCTGAGCTCCCAGTGGACGATGACAGCTTTTTGAACAGCGAACCGGGTCTTATGCAGAGGGTCAATGAGGAGGAAGGGGAGGGCGTTGAGGGCGAGATGTTCGACGAGCGCGCGATGCGCCGGCATTTGATGGATGTGGAGTCGAGTTTTCTTCCGGATGCGACGTCTGCGCCTGTCGCGCAGCAGGAGGGTCGCTTGGGAGTGGACGACACGTATCTTGAGCTGGGGAAGCCGGGACATACACCGCCGCCGGATGAGGCGCTGGCCAGCTTGTCGAGCAGGAGATCAAACTCGCACCATTTGCATCAACCGGAGCAGTACATGGGGAGGGAGGAGGCTTCTACGAGCGAAGAAGCGGACGATGAGGAGGAGGAATACCAGGCTGAAGAGGTTGAGGAAGGCGAGAAGAGTCCAGCATCTCCGGCTGTCGCTGCCGCTCAACGCGGACATGCGCGCAATGTGTCTACGGCTAGCGTGCAGAGGATCATGTCCGGGCATGCGAGGAGGATATCGATAGAGTCAAGCTCGCGACCAACCACGCCATCTACCCAGCGACCGACCTCGAAGGGATCGACTATCCGTCCTGAGTCGTCGCCGTTGCAGCCATTGATTGCTGGTGGCAGCACAAGGAGCACTGCCATCAACGGTGCATCCGTACCTTCGCGTGTCAGTTCGGCGAGATCAGTGTTCCAACGCTATCCGAGCCAGTACTCTGTCACTTCTGCTACTACGATGGATTCTGAATTCTCTATCAGCGAGGCCGACGACAATGCCGACTTTGCGTTGCAGACTGGCGGTTCTATGTCGATGAACAACAGCCTCCAAAGTGGTAACGCCCGGTTAGACACCCTGGCTCGCCTACCAAGTTTCGCGAGCGTGTACCCAGAGACCGAGGCCGACACTGGTCCAGGACTAAATCGTGGGCTCAGTCGCGGCTTCAGCAATTCCATCTTGACCGGCATGCGTCGCGCGCAGTTCGATGACAGCCACGATGAAGACCCTGCGACGCCAAGAGTCAACATAGATCGCAACGAGGCCCCAACCGACACCGTGATCGCGCAACATGTCCAAAGCATACAGGTCCCTGAAACGATTGCGAGAGACTTCCGGGCTAGGAACCGGTCGCTCTCTCCTAATAAGCAGCGGCCTTCATCCTCCGGGCCGCAGGCATCCACGACGTTCCAAGGCGTGCCTCGTAGGACTTTGACGCTGAAGGAGCAGAATAGCAAGATTGACAAGCTGACGAAGGAGAACTTTGACCTCAAGTTGAAGATTCATTTCCTTGATCAAGCGTTACAAAGTCGGTCGGAGGATGGCGTGAAGGATCTAATCAACCAGAATGTGCAATTTCAGACGGACCTGGCTAATGAACGGAAGGAGTCTCAGACCATGAGACGCAAGATGCGTGAGCTCGAGCGCAAAGTCCAGGAGCAGGAGGAGAGTCTTGCGCAAGCTCAAGCGCAGAATGAACAGCAGAAATCTAAGCCGTACGACGACGACGATGATCCCACTCTGCAGGCTGAGATGCACGAAGAAATTCTATACCTTCGCCAGCAGCTTGATTACTCGGAGAACAAGGTCACCACCCTCACTGAAGAGGTCTTGACCAAGGAATTCGAGAAGCGCAAGATGGCCGAGCACATGCGCGGCATGGCTGGAACGCGCGGCGAGGACACTGCGGGCATGAAGGAGACGATGGATATGTGGCAGGATCTTCTCAATGCTGAGACTGGCCGCCGTGAACAGGCCGAGGAGGACATTCGGAAGCTCAGGGAAGAGTTGACCTCTCTGCGCATCGAGCGTGCTTCACCTGCGCCCGCAAAGATGGCCAAGCGAAGGACAAGGATGGGCTATGAAGACAGCAATGCAGACGATTCGGACTACACGAACGGAGCGAATGGCTCAGGTATCGAGTCTACCTCCGCTTTCGTGGACCAGCTCAAGCACGAAAACGCCGAGTTAAGAAGGGATCTCGGAGCTCAGACCAGCATGCTCACTTCACGAAATCGCGAGAGAGAACGTCTTCAGCAGGAGATTGAAGATCTGAAACTCCTGCAGCGAAAGAGTGACGGTGCCAGATCTGTCGCTGGAGAAAGTATCTTCGACCGGTCCATTTCACGAGCGCATCAACGAGCGCCGTCGAGGGCCAGTGAGGCGGGAACACAAGTCACCGAGACCGAACGTGACGACTGGGACAAGAAAGAAGGTCAACTGCGAGACCAGAACGCTGAGCTCAGGCTTAAGTTTCAGGAGCTCGAGCGCACTCATAACACGCATCTACAGTATGTGTCTGTACTTGAGGGCGACTTTCAGCAGATGGAGACGGAGCTCAACGAGTCGTTCGAGGATTCGAAAGCGCTGCAGAATGAGCGTGACGAAGCGCTGCGTGCTTTTGAGGACAAGGAGTCTGAGCTCGAGAAGCTGGAACAAGAAGCACTTGCGGAAATCGACAAGCTTGAGAAGGAAGTTGAGAATCTGCAGTATCAGCTTGAGGAATCGCACAAGAAGCAGCAGAGGTTGCAGAACAAGCTTGAGCATACTACTGATGGCTACAAGGGGCTGCAAGGCGAGCTGCGAGAGATCACACAAAGCGTCATGAACCTGGAAGATGAGAAGCAGGCGAACGTGCGAACGATGCAGACGCTTGAGCAACAACTCGCTGAGTGTGAGGACGAGTTGCAGAAGTGGGAGCAGAAGTGCAAGGAGATCGATCAGAAGAACCGGAAGCTTGAGATCACGCAGGAGAGCTTGCATTCGGAGATCACGTTTTTGCGGGATGAGCAGGAAGGTGATAAGATCAAGATCGGCGAGCTGGAGGATGCGCTTAATGCCGCTCAACAGACTATTCAAGATGAGCAGGAGAAGTTGCGCGAGATGGAGGATGCTATCGGCGATGAACGCCAGCAGCGTGACGTGCTTGAGAACCAGTCCAAGGAGGAAGTGCAGAAAGTTCTGGACGATCTCAACACCGAGAGCCAAAAGACCAAGGACGAAGTTCGCAAGCTGCGACGCGGATTGTCTGCGAAGGAGGTCGAGGCCAGCACCTGGAAGCAGCGACTCGAAGAACTCGAGCAAAACTTGCGCAACCTCATTGGTGATGAAGAAGGGACAAGGCAGACTTTGCTATCTGATATCGAGAAGCTGCAGCGTGATCTCGAGACGACTACTAACAGCCTTGATCGAGCGAAGATGGATATGGCTGACAAGGACCGTCTGCTACGCCATCGTGATGGGCTGCTGGAGAGCACCAGTCTCGAGAGCCGAAGGTTATCTGACCTGCTTGACAAGGAGCGTTCAGCTCGCCGGCACGATCTGGATCAATTTGAGAAGTCTTCGCGTGGCCAGGCTACACATATGAGGACAATTGCGCAACAAGAGTCACGGATGCTGGAGCTTGAGGCGACGTTCACGCAGGACAAGCGACGCATGGTCAATCTGGAAGAGCAATACCGTGATCAGCTTGCGGAGCGTAACAACTTGCTCCTTGCCTTGTGGAACAGGCTGTCGACGCTGTGCGGCAACGACTGGGCTCAACATCATAGTCTAGTTGATGGCGAGTTACCGTCTGTCGATGTCATCAGCCGACGACTCCCTACGTTCAACAAGAACCTGATCTCGGCAGTCAAGACTGTGGAATCCTTGATCGGCAGCTTCAAGATGCGCATCCGAAGCATTGAGAAAGACCTATGGAAAGACTACCAAACCCTCGAGCACAACCTCGACATGCGCATCCGCCGCATGGACCATCTCGAAACCGCCGTCCGAGACGCACAAAAGTCCATCGCAGACGAAGCAGCTTCAGCAGCTCAACGCCCTCCAATGAACCGAGCCGCTAGCAGCAAGCTCATCAAAGGAAGCGAAGAGATCTCGAAGCTGAAAACAGAGGTTAAGATCCTCAAAGGCGAGCTCAAATTCCACCGCCAGCACCCAAGCGCTATGGCGCAGCAGATGATCAACCAGCAGCAACAGCTCGGCGGCAACGGCGACCAGAGCCGACGTCAATCCATCTCCGCTTCGAACGGGAGCATCAAATCTACCAGCAGTCCTGCGCGGTATATGTCGCAGCTTCTTCGACATCACTCCACGTCTGCGGTGGAGCAGTTGCAATCGACGCAAGAGGAGCCCGCGCAGCGTCAGCAGCAGCCGATTGTTCTCTCGACGCCACCGATCCAGCCTAGTGAGCAGCGGTGGATCCATCGATTGAAGGAACTCGAGCGGCGGCTGAAGGCTGAGCGGGAGGCGAGGTTGTTGGATCGACGGGGCGCGAGGCAGAGGCTAGAGGAGGGGAGGCAGGAGAATGAGGAGTTGAGGTTGATGCTGGAGCATGAGAGGGTGCGGCAGGGGGGCGCGGACGCGGAGAGTGTGGCTGGGAGTGAGCGGCGAGGGAGTGATGTGAATGCTAGTAGTGGGGTGGATTGATTGCTTATGCTTCGGGAAGGGGTGTATTAGTATGGCTTACCTTATGATTATGGAGAGGTTGGCTTCGAGGGTACATTCGATGATGGATGAGAAGCTTCATGTACTTCTGTAGCTTATGACAATTAGTAGCTGACTTGGAACGATGTCTTCCAGTACCACATTAGTCTCATTGGCCGTTCTTGCCCGTCAGTAGAAGGAGTGAATAGCTCAAGGTGAATTGAGCACGTGACATGTCCGCTAAGTTCGACTAGCGTGATTGAAGGTGCTGCGGAGTTCTCGATCATGAGGAAGTTGTTATCAGAACAGCAGGCAAGCACTCCAAGCACACCGCACCAATCTCCATCTTCAAGGTACGTCTTCTCACATACACGTCCACCCCGTAGCAGAGCACCATGTCTCTGCGAGTCACTGTCGACGTGTGGTCCATCGTGGACGGCTCCGGCAGCGATATGTGGCTGCTGAGACCATCTTCACCTTGCTCAAGCCGTAAAGGCTCACTAACGAAGCACCTCACTAACTGAGATGTAGACAGTACAGTGCGCGGCGAAGAAGCCCTCGAGGCTACCATCTTCGCCCAGCATGCCGGCGATGCTCGACGACCCCACGGCATCCGCCATCTACCGTGTGTCTGGTCCAGCGCCCTACCCGGAGCCATATGGACCACTACCGTCAGAGATCATGCCTCGACAGGTCACACTGAGAGACCGCACAACCATCGCCACCCTCGTACCCTTCTCCTCGCCCCTGCAAGTCCCGCCCAGGCTCACAGCGTACCTGTGCGAACTGCTCAACGGCGAAATCGAGAAGGGCGACACATACCCCATGATGGACGGCCTGCCACTGTCCTCCTTCGGCCCGTACTGGTTTGCGAACTTCGGCGCCATCATGGTTATAGGCGACGCTCAGAGCGCGGAAGAGGTCATTCAGATGGAGAACAACGGCGCCGATTGGTCGAAGAATTGCTTGGGCAGCTTCTACATCAAGCCAAACTACCCTGGTCGCAGCAGCCACGTCTGCAACGGTGGCTTTCTGGTCACGGACGCTGCTCGCAATCGCGGTGTCGGCAGGCTCATGGGCGAGTGCTATCTGGAGTGGGCGCCGAAGCTTGGCTACTCGTACAGCGTGTTCAACCTTGTCTACGAGACCAATGTCGCTTCGCTTCGCATCTGGGACGCGCTTGGGTTCAAGAGGATAGGGCGAGTCAAGGGATGTGGGAATTTGAGGTCGTCTCCTGACCAGTTCGTTGACGCCATCATCTTCGGACGAGAGCTCGGTGATGAAGGCGATGACTACCAGACCGAAGAACGCTTCGACAAGATCCGATTCTACCTCAAGACTGGCACCTACCCGAACGGCTCAGACCGTGCCGAAAAGTCTCGTCTCCGCTCTGCTGCTACCCACTATCGTCTCATTCCAGGTGAAGGTCCGAACGGTGAACCTGACGCCGACAACGACAAGCTCATGCTGAAAGGCAAAGAAGTCGTCTCCGACCCGCACAAGCAATACGAAATCGCTCGCGAATACCACAACGAGACGCACGGAGGTATCAACAAAACCACTGCCAGCATCGCTCTACAGTACCACTGGGTCCGCATCAAAGAGACCGTCAGCGCAGCGATCCGCAACTGCTCCGAATGCAAGGACCCAACACCGAAGATGCGCGAGTCCACGAAGGAGCGCCGAACACCTGCTAAGAGCAGTGCTTCGGGTTCTAGCCGTCCTCGTCGCGCACGGTCTGGATCAGCCAACGAGGTGCAGCAGGTCGTGGCGGGCGCTGATGCGATTGACGAGCAGCAGAACGTGCCTATGGCGAACATGCAGCAGCAGTTCGAGGGGCAGTACCCACCGATGCCTGTCGATCCAAGAATTGACCCACGGATCATGAACCAGTGGCCACACTACGCCGATGGATCGCAGCCGATGGTCCTCGATGATCTGCCGGGTATGGCAACGCACAACCCTCTCAAAGCCGACGAAGAAGACGTAGGTGCCAGGTTGCGTGCGGAGCTGGAGGCGGAGATCATGCATGACAGCTACCCTGCCGGTGTGGGTGAGATGGGACAAGGTCGGTAGGACGGCTCTGGTCCCTACTTCGATAGTCCTGCGCTGTTGAGTGGCATGGCTAGTCAAGCGTTGAAGTTGACGGATTTGCATTCGTGGGAGTATGGGCGGCATAGTTCGACATAGATGAGGCAGCGGCGTGCTAACTGGCGGGCTCGTGGCATAGCTTCAACGTAGCTATACGTGATGAATGATCATCATCGTTCAAGTTTCTCTATTGTTCCCATATATTACATGTATGTGCATCACCCCAAACGGTCCATGTTATCTGAATGACTTTGTGTCGGCATACTACGCCCACACCAAGGTCACCAGCACTGCACACACACGAGGACACCTTGACACCGGAATGTGAAGTGAAGGCAATGCTTTGAACTATCGACCATCGAATTGCCACCACCTATATACCACACGTCTGTTCCTCTCATACTGATCTCCCCGTAAACGAACGCCAATTGCAGAGAGCAACAAGAACCCATACCAAGCACCCCCGTCCGCAAAGTATGTACGTTCTCACACATCATCCACATGCTCTGCGAGCGGTAAAAGAGAACCTTTGTGTCTCTACCAAATGTAACGCCAAGAAGATGCAAATGCTGTGCTCGAAGAATGGATTGCAGCATTCTCATTATCCGCCATTAGGCTTCGTCGATGTATTGCTGTTGATACAGGATTTCGTCCGGAAGGTGGCGTCGATCGACCGGAAGAGAGACTTGCGATGGCAAGCTTGAGTGAGGTCGTCGATGCGTCTAGCGGTACATGTCGTAGGCGAAGACTGCACGCTTGCCGCCGGCAGTCGACGATGCCGCGGCGCTGGCACTCGCGGATCCGGATGCAGCTGGGGCGTTGCCCGCTATGGCTGTACCGGTCATCTTCGTCAAAGTGTCGTTGTTGTTGAGACCAACGGGCTGCAACAGATAGAATCCGCTGTTACCGCCGAGTATGCCCCAAAGCGTGCCAGTGATGCCACCGCCATATTTGCCAGCGACACCCGGGCCGACGATGAGGATGATGAAGAGGAGGAGCATGGAGAAGTAGAGGATGGCGTAGCGGACGACACGACGCTTGCGAAGCTTAGACTGCTTGAGCGAGTAGATGGGTGGGCGGATTTGACGGCTACACAAGTGTTAGCGGCATGCAGCAGACTTGACAAAGTTCGAGAGATGAACGTACCTTGGACGCAGCCAGAAAAGCATCACCGAGTGGAACTTGTCGATGTATGGGACGCATAGCGCCGGTGCCAGAAGGAAGAGCAACATATGCCCCAAGATAAAGTCACCAGCGAACAGACTGAGTTCGGTGATCTTGCAGAGGAACTCACGACCAGGCTGAGACATGGTGTGCCAGCCCATCGCATACCATTTCCCGGTCCACCATGCTATGTTGGAAGTGTCCGCGCGGAACTCTCGGGTCAGGGCAAGCGAGATGATGAGCTTGAGGACGAAGCGCTGGATGGCCACGACGGCGATCATTCCAGAGAGGGTCTTGGCAAAGTTGAAACCCTCGAGGACGTACATCCCCTCGAATAGGACAAGCATCATGACGACTGCGATTCCGTGCGCAATGGCCGCAAGCACTGCCCCAAACTTCTTGCAGCATATGCTAAGAAGCGGACCCATACAACATGCCATTGCGAAGAATCCGATAGAGACACCAGCGTTGACTCCAATCGGAGCAAGCGCGACAATCGCAAGTCGGATGAGCGAGTTCGTTGGAAGCAAAGCGTCAGACGGTTGCTTGGAATTTGACCCGTCGAGCACCCCGGTATTTGCGTTGATGAAGAGATATGGGATGACGGTGACGCAGACGAAGACAAAAGGACCAACGACTTCACTAAAGAACAAGTTGGTGAACTTTGAGCGTGGCGTGTCACCGGACAGCTTCGAAGACGGTTCCCCCAGAGCCTTGCGCTTGAAGCCAGTAAGACGGGTCCGTGACAGGCGGACAAAGCCGATCCAGGATGCTGCGTGAGCCTTGGTGTTGCCTCTCGACAACCAGCGTAGGAACTCGCGGTAGTCGATGAAGAAGTCGGACCAGGCGAACTGATGCGGATTGAAGAGGAAGGGCGAGATGCACAGAGCGAGCAAAGACACCCAGAACCACAGTAGCCAGTATCCCCAGATCGTAATGGTGCCGAAGAGCAGCATCATAAGGCAACGAGCGCCCAGATAGATAGACGGCCCAGCGAATCGCGAGTAGAGGACACCGAAAGGCATGCGTGCAGTAGCAAAGCCACGCCCAGTTCCGATGTACCGAGCGCCGCCGAATGACAGATCCTGTTGTAGAGAGTAGGCATAGATCTGGCAGACGAACACCTCGAAGAGCGGAGAAAGCGAGGAGAAATGCTTTGCGAGACGAGTAGCAGCACGCCAGAATCCACGCTCCGTCAGCTCCTGGATCGTCAGTGGGACGAAAGAGATGAAGAACACGATGAAGATGGAGACAATGCAACGCTCGATCCAGCCCATGAGCGGCACAGTCTGAGCGCAGCCAGCTGGCCACCAAGGATCGGTCAATGGAGCTCCCTTAACCACGCGGCAAGGAATGGTCTCATGTCGAAGGGCGCCGAGATTGAGCAGGCACCACATGAATAGCTGCACGGACAACATGATGAACAAGTTGTTGATGTGGAAGCCGGGATGTGCGTAGTAGAAGGACAAGAAGCGATCGAGTGGCAGTTGAGTTCCGAGGTAGTAGTACTCGCGTGACAGCATCTGCTCGCCCATACCAGTTCCGATCTTGGTCGTAAAGTTCAGGATGGAGCCAAAGCCGAGATCACGTCCTTTGCCGCACTGGTAGTATTCGCAGTGCTTTATGCGACCACCACGAAGCAGGGCGTTCATGCCAGCGTAGATGTCCTCGTTCAAATGGAGACCTTTCTGAGCTTTGGAGACACCACCACGGGTTGTCATGAAGATGCCGTTGAGGAAATCGGGATGACCGTAATGGAGCTTGCCTCCGATCTGGGCCAGTGTACGAGCGAAGAGGGTACCGAACGTCTGTTCCTTTCCGGCGGCAACATCACCCAGGATACCGATGTTCTCAGAGAAGATGTACTCACGAGCACCAAGAATGGCGACTGGGTTGAAGTTGGTGGGCGGGATGCCAGGGGTGTATGGTGAGACGTTGTCGGTAGTCATCTCCTCGAACTCAGCAAGGACTGATCGAATCTTCAGGCACTCTTCAAGATAGTTGTCTTGATTGGCATCGATGAGCTGAATGTACTCGCCGCGGTAGAAGATCAGACAGTGGTTCTGGTTGTCGGATTTGCCGTCACCAAGAATCGGGTTTCCAGAAAGCATGATGCGGAACTTTGGACGACGCATACCATTCTCCATCAGCTCGGAATGTCCGTCGATGAGGGCAGAGTATATTCTTGGATCTTCGCCTTCAGCGGTCGGTGGCTCCTCATCAAGGTAGGCGATCTGCAGGTCTGGGTATGCGCGGAGCAAGAACTCAGCGTTCTCGCGCTCCTCTTTTGAGAACTTGGCGTAGCGCTGCATGGAGACAACGATCTTGAACTTGCGACGAGCCATGCGCTCGAGCTCACGCTCGAGCTTGTCGGAGTTGCCGCCGAACATCTGAACGACCTCGGGATTCTCAACGCGGTAGAGGAGCTTGATGGCACGGCTGTAATTCATGAAACCAGAGATGGTGCGGTACAGCGTCTGGGATCGGAGCGATGCCCAAATACGGGTGCGGAGCGTGTACTCCGGTGCAGCAGACTTGAAGCCGATGCAGTAGAAGGGTAGATCGTCGATCTTGCTCTTGGCTGTGTCCTTCTCGGTCTTCTCGTAGTCGCCGTTGAATTGCGATGTCTCGTCTGCGAGGATCTTGGTGTCCTTAACAAAACAGTCCCACTCGTGTGGGTGGAGCTGCTTCAAGTATTCCAACATAGTCACACGCGAGTATGGCTCGTCTTCACGGATAATCTCGCGAAGAGACAGAAGGATCTTCTCGCCGTAATGTGGGATCATGACCGTGAAGGTAGGCATGTTGTCGACTGGCAGAGGCTCGGGAATCGGCGTTGACAGCGACTGAGCGAAGAAAGAGATACGTCGTTCAGCTTCGGACTGCGCTGGGAAGAACTCGGTCTTGAAAGAGTGGTCTTCCTGGGATACGAAGAATGTCGGAGCCCTGAGAGTGCGCTTGCCTTCCTGCTCGGATGGCACCTGGTGATACAGTAGCTTCTGCACATGGTCGATGGCCAGGAGATGCTCCCGGTACATGGAGATGACGATAGCGTTCCAGATCTGAGAGATCAGGACCTTTGGCTTGTACTTGATCTCCATGTCGGTCGTCGCCAGAATCTTGGAATATATGCGCTTGGGTAGGCGGGAAAAGATATTTCGCCACGGAGTCCAAATCGACACACCAAGATAGAAGGACCTCGCCACCGAGAATATCGAATTCCAGATGATGTACCAGAGGTAGGTATCCAGAAAGAAGAGAACCAGATCTGTGAAGTACATGAGGATCAGGAGGACGATTGGCTGATGCTTGCAGAGGATGTCGTAGTTTCCTGCGCCGAAGATGTTGTCGCCCTTGCAATGATAGATCTTCATTGTAGACAGGATGCGGATTGGATCTCGCAAAGACAGTGTCAGGAAGAAGTACGACTCAGACATCTTGGCCGCGAAGACCAAAGCCCAAAGGCCGTACGACATCCACATGTCGTTGCCCTTTAGACGCGGGTAGCTGGCAGTGAACGTCTGGCTGGCCACGTACTGTCGTCGCTTGCCGTTGAGGTAGCTTCCGAAAAGGCCACCGAGAGGCATGATCGCGAAGAAGAAGAACGTAGCCAAGGCGAGCAAGAATTGCACCACACCCAGAATGAGCGCAACATTTGACGTGGGGTCACCAAGGACTTGGGAGAACACGAGGACGCCAGGAGCCAGGTTGATTGCGAACATTGCCAGGAGCAGGAGGAGTCGCTTCGTCAGATGTTGCGCTCCAGCCCACTGGCGAGGCACGTACATCCACTCTGCCAAGGTTGCGAAGATCTGGATGAGGCAGGCAAGAGTACCTCCGAAGCCGACAACCGACCATTGCTGAGCCACCGGAGGTTGATTATTCCTTTGCTGCTCGTAGTTCTTGACGTAGAGCGTGGGAGAGTTGTGTGCTGTGTAGAACCAGTAGACGACCACGTGGATGACCCAGATACGGTTGAAGTTGACCAACAGGTGGAACCACGAGCGAGTCTCCTTGTATGTCTTGAAGAATGCCTTCTTCCAAACGACATCCTTGAGACGCTCGAATCGCTCAGCGGGTGGAAAGTCGACTAGGCGGGTCTTGTCCTCAAACCCAAGTCGCTCGATGCCCTCAGGATACCAGAAGAGCTGATTCATATCGTCGTAGCCAATAACTTTCTGGTGGTCACGCTCCTTTCTGACGTACTTTCCATCGAAGATCTCGTATCCTTGGTCTCTGCAGTAGTTGTACAGCGGTGTAATGTTGTTGGTCAAGAAAGTGAACTCTTCAACCGGCTCCACACGAGCCTGAGCGGCTGGCGAGTGAACCCAGTCATCTGCGCACTTGAAGATGAAGCAGATGATTTCTGGCATGAAGCGGACTTGGTTGGCCTCACCCCAGATGAGCAGATAGAGAGCCAGTTGGCGAACTCTGTCGTGCTGAGACATGCGGTTCATGCGCGTCTTCCACCTGTATTCGGCAGCCTCCAAGCTGTTGTCGCCTTCCAAGCTCTCCAGAGTGGCCTCCTCGTTGCCGGGGTTGGCCTCAGCCTTCTTCTTGGCCGCCTTGCGAGCCTTCCGTGTCGCTCGGCTGGCTTTCCCAAGCTTCATGTTCGCAAAGCCGACGGCATCATCCAAGTCGAGATGGGCTGCAAAGTACCATCTACGATAGTTTGCGTTCTCGCCACCAATGTAGTCTGCGTGCAGAGAGAGGAGCGCCTGGTTTGGCGACATACGGGAAGCGCGGGAGTCGAGGAGCGTCATCAGGTGATCGAACATATTTCGCATGCTGTCACGCTGGAAGCCGAACTTCGCAGTAAGGTCAAGGAAGATGTCCTCTACTTCTTCCTTGGAGAGCGGGATTTGGGCATCGGACGTCCAGGCAGGGTATGGTTCGCGCGATCTCTGGCCAGCCGGAAGAGCGCTCGTGTAGTCCATGCCGTATACCGGGGTCGAGGCACCAGATGAGCGGTTGCCGCCGTATGACACCTGTGATGAAGGAGGTCGGTAGCCACGTCCTTGGCCTTCGCCGTAGGAGTTGTATCGCTCGTCGCCACGGCCGTAGTAGTCCATCTCGGCAGCTCTTGCCATGTCAGACCTCATCGTGAAATCACTGAACGTCTCGGAGTCTTCTTCAGAGTCGTGGCCGCGGCGTCCTCGTCGTGGTTGACCTTGACCCTGAGCGTAACCCTGGCCTTGGCCCTGACCTTGTGCACCTTGATCGTAGTACTGGTCATTGTAGTATTCATCTTGGTAGCCCTGCTGGCCAGCGTCGTAGTAGCCATCGTTGTAGCCTTCCTGGCCCTGGTAGTAGCCATTGTCGTCGTAGTAGCCTTCGTGGCCTTGACCGTAGCCCTGCTGATCGTAGTAGGCTTGGTCATCGTGATAGTAGCCGTCGGCCTGCTGCTGGCCCTGGCCCTGGGGCTGGCCATAGCCATCGTCATAGCCCTGGTGGGGTTGTGCCATGACGGCGGAGTTGTGGTATTAGATATTACTGAGCGTGCACAATGGACGTCAGCATGGTGAGGAGTGAAGAATGGGCCAGCTGCGAGAGAGGGGCCGAATTGCGACAGGGGCAGAGACAATGAGGCTGGAGTGAATACGTACACTGTGCTTAGAGGTGAACCATGGGCTCTGATCGTGCGGTCGGAGCGACAGTCGCAGTGGTGTATTACTTTGCTGAGCGGCAAAGGGGTGTTTCTGCGCGGTGTTGTTGTGGTGGCGTCGAAAGCGAAGGTCGAAGGTCGGCGGCAAGCAGCGCGACAACAACACAGCAAGAGCAGGTGTGCTCCTTCCTGTCGCGAAATTGCTCGAACTTGACGTCTGTCGTTGTTTCTCGAAACCTGAGATGTGGCTGCCGTGTTGCGTTTTCACAGACTTTCCTCAGCGTTGCCCGGGGTAATAATGGACGCGCAAGAGCGTCTAGGGCAACGCCACCTGATTGGCGGATTGGCGGACTGGTGAACACGGCGCACGCACTCCCGATGAACAACGTCTCCTTCCAAACGAGTGTAGATGGTGGTATGGAAAGGAGGCAGGTGTGATGTGAGGATGTGAGGGTGAAGAAACGAGGAGTTTCGATGGCAGCAGCAATGGCTAACGAATCGCGAACCAGCGAAAAATAATACAGTAGGGGGCTTGGGAAGAAGGGGCGGCTTCCCTGCAATAGGAGAAATCGATCCACCAACCACGGAGCGCCTGTGGATCTTCAACCTTGTCCAAGCCGCTTCACCAAATCGCCGGGCACTCCTGTGATATGAATTCGCAATTCCCGCCACGGTGACAGACGCTCGTTCAAGCAGTGCTTGTTAATCATCGGACAGCTTCGCGTCCTGAACCTGGTCGGCTCAGCCACATATCACCCGTCATATCTGGGAGACACGAGCTAGGCGAGTCGTTGCAATACCGGACGATCTACTACGATCTACGAGGAGACACCATGAATGCAGAGCTCTCCGCAAACAATGTGCCTTGAACAGCTTAACAGGTGGCGAACGGGAGCTATTTCGAGATGTAGAGGTGCAGAGAGCTCACGGATGCAAGCTTTCTCACCTCAAGATCTCCAATGGTCCTACCATCATCGCCACCGTCATTCGTTGACCTCATGCCGGCGGAACGGTCAATCGTCCCTCCTCATCGGCCAACCAATATTCCGCTAGGCAGCCTGGAACACATTTTGGAAGATTCCTCAGCTTTGCAACGGGACCGGCAACGCAAACAAAACTCATCCGGCTGATCGACGCCAATCCTCAACCTCAACGGCTTGTGCTGTGGGAGTGAAACTAGCGTCCGTACGAGCCGACAGGCCGACAGGGCAAATATCCGGTTTGGGCAGTGCTGGAACCTGAAACACTTGTAGTACCGCTTAGCTGCAGGTATGTATCTTGGTATCGTGAAAGCTTCCAACGTTGCACAAAAAGCGATTACCTGTTTCATTATCTGGTGCGAAGGTGGTCACCTGCGAGGACTTCACCTCTGTCACACCCTCTACCCTCCGCTCACATCGTGCGCGACATGCGATACCATTGCAAGCTGCCCGGCCACCACTGTGGCGATCGGATCCCGCGGCGCCTTCAATTGTACCTGCAGTAGCCTGTCACGCCTGCGCAATGGTGACGGTATCGATAGTGGTTCAATGGGATTAGATCTGTTACGAGGCCGACGACTATATGACCCGGGGGTAGTCTGACTCCGCTACCACCAAGGGCTGGTAACTAACAATACCGTACATGGCCATTCGGATATGTATGCACATAATATGGTGGAGCAAGCTCGATGCGCTGCCTTGCCATCGGGTATCTGCCTTCTTTCCAGAGTAGACGAACGAACGAAACCTTCAAGCGGCATCAAACTGTACTGGGCCGATATCCTTGAACGAGGAGAGTAGGCCGGCGATGGGCTGGCTTACAAGGTGATGAGACCACGACGACATGTACAAAACAAAAAGCTCCAGCGCACAATTGTCGAAGTCCGCGAGATTCGATCTCTGTCGGATCGTTGATATGTTGGCTGCTCAACTGGGAATCCACGTTGATCGAGTGATGAGATGTTTGTTGCTTTTAGTGCGTAACAATGCTGATGGCAGTCTATCAATAGCAGTCCCACTCTTATTCGGGTCGTTGTTGAGTTGCTCGATAACATAGCTGGGGGAACACGAGAAGGATGGTGAGGCTGCGAATCTCCAAGCCTCTGTTTAGACCAGGTTTGAGTACCTCCTAGTCGAACACGTAGCAGTTATTTTATACCAAACGAATGCGATACAGCGAAGTCTTCACCAATTGTTAGCAGCAATGATAGCCTGAGGTCAACGCGTTTCCCACATTGATATATCAAATAATGAATTGTTGGAGGTGCTGGCGCTGGTCGAATATGATTGGATCTGGGCGATCGTCTCACCAAGACCCTTGCACGTTTTGTTAGCGGGATTACGCGTATCCCGTTTGCCCCTGCTCCCCTTGGAAACCATCACCAAGTCGACCTTCTCGTGAACAAGACATTGCTGTTGCCTTGGCGCCTCGTGGACTGTTGCATTCAATACAGCACCTTCAAGTCACTCCTTCATTACATTCACCGACACGTGTGTTAGACCTAAACTTGGATTGCAGGCTCATCCCTTCTTGGACACGCGCGACCATTTCTCCTGGGCATTACTGAAGACATTGAGCATACCAAGTACTCGACAAGATGCGAAGCTTCGGCGTGGCATCCGTGGCAGCGGGCCTGATCGCGACGGCGAGCTTGTTCGTCAGCTCGAACGCGCAGGGCGCCGATCCCATCGTTATCAAGGGCTCCAAATTCTTCTACAAGACCAACGGCACGCAATTGTGAGTGTTGTGAGAGCAATGCATGTCTGCCGCAAGAAATGCTAACGGTCGCCACAGCTACATCAAAGGCGTCGCCTACCAGCAGAGCTTTACTGGCGCAACCGCAGTCAAAGGCACCAGCAATAACGCGGACTACAATGATCCTCTTGCCGACCCTTCTGGGTGCAAGCGAGATATCCCATACCTGAAACAGTTGGAGACGAACACCATTCGAGTATACGCAGTCAACCCAGACTCAAACCACGATGAGTGCATGAGCATGCTGGCCGCCGCAGGCATCTATGTCATTGCCGATTTGTCCGCACCAAGCAACTCCATCGACTCGAATGATCCACACTGGGATGATGACCTCTATGCTCGCTATGCTAGCGTGATCGATGCTATGCAAGGTTACACCAACGTTCTGGGTTTCTTCGCGGGTAACGAGGTCGCGACTCAGCCCAACACCACTGCCTCTGCTGCTTTCGTGAAGGCGGCGGCCAGAGACATGAAGTCGTACATCTCGCAGAAAGGCTACCGCACCATTGGTGTGGGTTACGCGGCGAACGACAACCAGTACATCCGCACGAGCCTTGCTGAGTACTTCAACTGCGGTGACGTCGCCGATGCCATTGATTTCTACGGCTACAACGTTTACTCGTGGTGTGGTCAATCTTCGTACACTTCTTCCGGCTACGACATCCGCACCGAGCAGTTCAAGACTTACTCTATTCCTGCCTTCTTCGCCGAGTACGGCTGCAACACTGCAGGAACTCGCCCTTTCACTGAGGTGGCGGCACTCTACGGACCACAGATGTCCCCTGTCTGGTCCGGTGGTATCGTCTACATGTACTTCCAGGAAGCCAACGATTATGGTAAGAGTCATCACTACATCTTTAAGATTCACCATCCTGATATTTCCCAGGTCTTGTTTCCGTCAATGGCAACTCTGTCTCCACCCTTGCAGACTTCAACAACTACAAGACTCAAATCGCAAAGGTCTCGCCAACTGGTGTCCAGATGGACTCCTACAGTCCCAGCAACTCCGCCGCTTCTTGCCCGTCTGTGGGTGGCAACTGGCATGCTGCTTCAACTCCTCTTCCACCATCACCGAACAAGCAGCTCTGTGACTGCATGACCCAGTCGTTGAGCTGTGTTGTCAGCCCCAGCACCGGCTCCAGCAATTACCAGGACCTCTTTGGATACGTTTGCAAGAACGACCCGAAGGGTTGCGGAGGCTTCCAGGCAAACGGCGAGAAAGGAACCTACGGAGCATACTCGATGTGTGATCCTGCCGAGCAGCTCAGCTTCGCTTTCGATCAATACTACAAGAGCCAAGGCAAAGCCTCGACCGCTTGCGACTTCAAGGGAGCTGCCAAGGTCCAGACGCCAAAGAACAGTGGCAACTGCAAGGCCCTCCTCGCACAGGCTGGTAAGGGTGGCTCCGGAACTGTCACGTCCTCCCCATCTGGGACTGGTTCCAGCTCAGGCAGTGGATCTGCCTCATCGACCACAGGCGCCGCTGCGGCATTGTCAGTCCCGTCCGTTCAGAACGGCATTCTGCCAATGGCCTTCATCGTGGTGGTCGCTATGCTGTCTGGTCCTCTGATGCTGCTCCTATAGATGGATTGCGGTATGGACAAAACGAATTGGATCTGATGCTTTTCTGATACCTTAGCGTTCTTGTACGACTCCGGCACAAGATGGCATCATGCTGCTTCCCATTGCTCGCCTTGACTGGCATAAAGCCGCTTGCGCGATAGGGAGGCGGCTTGCTCCGATGATCACTTGCAGCTAATTGATTTTCCATAGTTGTTAGAATGTACAAATGCACTGAAGCTGGCCTCTCACTGTCACAACCAGTCACTGGACCAATTGAGGTTCTGGGATATGCATACCATGGTGTATCAAGCGTAGGCATCGCCTTTCGTGAACGACGTGAAAGACTATGAACATGTGGATGCTTCTATTCATTCTGCTCTCCACTTATACTGCGAACCCGGGTGATCATCAAGCAACCGAGACTGGCCTAGATACACCTCCCTTGCCGTGGCGCCTTCGGGCTGGCGTTCTTTGTTGAACAGCCCTCTCTTCTCCAACTCAGGAAGCAGGAACTCGATCATATCTTCGAAGGACCCAGGATTGGTGATGTGGCACAGATTGAAGCCGTCTATGTCACCCTCTTCGACCCACCGCTCAAGCTCGTCGACGACAGTCTTCGGAGACCCAACGATCTTCGGGATGACTCCTCCCAGTAACAAGAAGTCGGCAATGCGAGACTTGGTCCATCTCAGTCCCTCTGAGCCAGGCACGGTGTCTGACCATCGCTGGACCATGGACTGGACTGCTGGGAGCTTGACGAATTTGAAGTCTTCATCGTCGGAGTACGTTGATAGATCGACTAACAATGAACACGGCATTAGTGACGATTTTGACAGCATGGGAAGATCACCCACTTCCCGTCCAACCACCAAACAACGCCAGAGCTCCTTCACGGTCTCCATACGACAAGAAGTCATTGCGCTTGTTAGCTGCTTTCTCGTCCGTCTCGTCGATAATTATGGTCATCCCAGCAATCATCTTGAGGTGGCTCGGATCTCGACCAAACTTCTCCTTTGCCGTCTGCCGGAGCGAATTGACGGACTCTCGCACCTTCTGCGGTGTCTGTCCGCCGAGGAAGATAGCTTCACCATGCTTCGCACCGAAGTCTGTCCCGGCCTTCGATGTGCCAGCTTGGAACAGTAGAGGCGTTCGTTGAGGAGATGGCTCGCAGATATGGGGACCTGGAACGTTGAAGTACTTGCCCTTGTGGTGGATCTCGCGGACTCGACCAGGTACGGCGAACTGTCCGCTTACTTCGTCTCGAACAGCAGCGTCGTCACGCCAGCTGCCTTCCCACAACTTCACAAGGGTCAGCAGTTTCATATAAGACGACGTTCCAACAATACCATAAACTCACCTTGTATACAACCTCCATATACTCCTCGGCAATCCGGTACCGCTCATCATGCTCCACCTGCGTATCAAGGCCGAGGTTCCTCGCAGCGCTATCAAGGTAGCTGGTAACGATATTCCAGCTTACGCGACCCTCCGTCAGATGATCAACAGTCGAGAAGCGCCGAGCAAGGGCGTATGGAGAGTCGTATGTCGTGCTCGCAGTCACACCGAAAGTCAGATTCTTCGTCACTGCTGCCATGGCCGGTACAAGATACAATGGGTCGTTGACTGGGAACTGTGCTCCAGAAGGCAGGGCCGGATCGACATTGGAAGGTCCTCGGTATACATCATATGGGCCTAAAACGTCTGCTATGAACATGCAATGGAATCCGGCATCATCTAGGAGTTTTGCCAGGTTGGTCCAGAAGCTGAGTTTGTTGTAATTTGCTGTGCCATTCCTAGGATGTCTCCACTGGCCGGGGGATAGGTGGCCCGGACAGTTCATAACGAAGGCATTGAGGAGCAGCTGTTTCCTCCCCTTGGAAGCCCTATCGCTCTCTTCGACGGCCATGGCGGACGGAAGACAGAAAAGTACTCAGGGCTTTGAAAATGGCTTGAGCTCAATGCTCTCAACTTTCCAACAAGAGAGACTTGTACCTACACGCAGTAACTTGGACCGTTCGATTATTGTTGCGATCACGGAGCTGTAGTTGACGGAGCCAAGGTGGTCTCAAGCACGTTATTGCTATACGACCCTATCTGGTTAAGCAAGCTAGCTCTACCGCGATCGTATGGTAGTCTACGGTACCTTAGGAATTACGAACTTTCAACCAACACAATGTAAGACATATCGAGGTGGTATTCATAAATTCTCCCAAGGTATGTTCTCGGTCTTCGTATTAGGGACGGCTTTGGGGTAGTGAGTCTGGTGGTGAGTGCCTCATGTATATCGATGTCACTCTGATTGTGTATTGCCACGAGACGTTTGTTACAACCAAGTTGTTCCTGTTCACGTCGAGGTGTTTGGCTGTTCAACATTCTGGCTCACGTTGCGGTGGATGGGGAGGGATACGTGAAGGAAAAACACTGGACTCTTCTTTTGGAAAGTGGTTGATGTTGCCCAAACACATTGTCACCATGAATTCGTGACTCATGTTACAGTACACTACAGTGCCGCAGGCGGAGGCTTAAGATTATCCGTCTTCTCATACTTCTCCCACAGGCCCTCCGCCATCCGCTCGATGCATGGCGAGTACTCGCACTCTTCATCGTAGCACCGGTTGAACTCGTGCCTGCTAGGACTTGCAAACAGAGAGACGCAGTCGTCGTGCTCACAATCCTCGATTCTACAGTGTCTCGCCGAGTGCCTGCGAGCAGCTGCTGGCGCAGCTTCTTGGAAAGCTCCCGGAAGCTCGGACTCAACGAGCGACTCCACGGAGGAGTCAGACTTCTGGCATTCCGAATCTTCACAATCCCTCGCCGAGTGCCTCACGCGACCAACCGGTGCAGCGGCCGCCGTCACTGGAGGCGGAGGCGAAGCGGAGATCTCATCGAGACTGGAGAGCGCAGCACGCAGGGCCTCTTCTAGCTGGTCGAGACATTGCTTGCAGGTCTCGTCTTCGCACAGACGGGCGGAATGTCGTCTCGGGCTGGTTTCCGTCGAAGTGGGTGGTGTATCCGACACCACAACCACGGTATTGTTGGAGCTGGACTCCTGCGAGGACTTCTTGGTCGCCTCTTGGCACCTGACTATTTCAGCGTCGACGGTACGGTCGACGCCGTTCTGGATTCGCTTAGCCTGGATCTCGGCAGCAACCTCCTCGATGGGACGACCGTTCCGCTCGCTCATGAAGTGGAGAGCATCGTCGAACAGCCTATAGGCATTAGTAACGTTATTCATGAGCACGACAGCCATGTCTTTGTAGTCGTACGACTCGGCAGCTTCAAGCACCCGAAGGGCTTTTCTCTCTCTTTGGAGCAGGGCTCTCTCCGTGTGAACCTGCCTCCCTCTGCTAGTTTTGTTAACACGACCGTTGCGCACTGGCACTGGACGGGATGAGCGTGGAAGAGACGGGTTGCTGGGAGACGTATTTTGGCTTGGGGTTGGGAGCGACTGGGTCGCGGTCTCGGTTCCCGGCTCAGCGTCTGGAAGGGTGGTGTCGCTTGACTTCTTTCTGCTTCGTGGGCTACTTGTGCTAACCACTGTGTGACAGGGTTCGGTGTTAGCGTGCACGTCGGGTCGGTGTTCACTGTCAGTCCCACTATGTTGCAAGCTGAAGCTGTAGGAGCCATGTTAATAGCTAAGAACTGCTGTTCGTTGGAGTTCGTAGTGTAGTAAGGCAGCTTGAAGTCGTTCGAAAAGGGTGTTCTGGACCGTCTGACTGCATACGTTTGTCCAAGGTATATACTGAAGCGTGCGGTGTTCGAACAATAGCCATTATAGCCATTCGTGAAAGCCGCCGAACAAGAACCCTCCTCAATGTCTTTGTAGCATTATCCTAACAAAGAACTTCCAAAGCAACAATCTGTCGAGTAAGCAGCAGACCGTTCCCGTCTTTGATGGCTACCTATCTGTTGTAGTCGAACATGATGCAAAAGAGGGAAGGGCGTCGTATGGTGAAATATTGAGCATAGATAGCATGGAAAGCCGGTACCCGCAAAAAGCTACTCAGAATGAATGATAAGGTATAAACTCACAGCAAAGCCTCTCCCTGCCTTCCCCCGAATCGCAACATGCCACCCACTCAGAGTAACGCAGAAAATCTCCCTTCTCAACGTACTAACGCGGCCACAGCCAGTCCACTGATGGCATCACCTCCTGTAGTCCCAGCCATTACTACGCCGTCTGTCCCTCCGTTTCTCGCTCTCGCTCCCCCGACTCTCTCGACTCTACCGATAGCCGCCTTGCACGTTAGCCCCCGGCAACGAAAACCCAAACCCTGGCACAGCCGGCGGCGTCGCAACAGCTACCGGCTCTGGCCTCGCGTATCCATACGCCTCCATTTGCATCGGCTGCTGCGGCTGTTGTTGAGCGTTGTACCCATACCCAGCCCCAGCACCTCCGTATGACGGAGCAGGCCTCTTCCTGTCCCTGCCACCATCTCCGCCGTTCCTCTGCCCACCATCGTCGCGGTGCTGGCGCTTGGCTGGCGGGCCGGAGTCAGGCATGACGCGCTTGCTCATCGCCTTGCTGCTAACACCGGCTCCGATCTCGATATCGGGCTCTTCGAGCACCATGCCGCCTTCGACTTGCTGACCGCCAGTGCCGCCGTATTCGGCGGTGAGGAGCCACTTCATGTCCGCATCGGTGAGCTTGTCGATCGGGATGATGCTCTCGCCCTTCTGGTAGTTGCAGCACTCGCGTGGGCCGAAGCCGACACCCCATTTGGTCTGACGAGCGATGCCCATGGTTTCGCGGTCGTTAGCGCTTTGCAGACGCTCCAGATTCTCCTTGGCATTGAGTGCGTGCTCGCGAGTTGTCATCTTCACGAATGCGTGGCGCTTGTCCCTATTGGCAATGCAAGTCTGCACCTCGCCATACCGCTCGAAGAGTCCTTGGATGTCTTGCTGCGAGCCATTGGCGCCGCCAACGAACAGAGTCCGCGAAAGTACTTTGATGTGCTGTTGCGGAAGGCTGCTGTCGAGTCGGATGAATTTTGGTTGCATAGGCATGCCGTTCATAGCCCTGCTGCCACCCTGCGCAGGAATAGGACTGTTGCGTACTGGCGATCGTTGGCGATATCTGTCGCGACCGCCATCGCGTCCTCCTCGATCGTCTTGCTGCCGGCCGTTGTCGCCGTACGTACCGTAGACCGGACTGCCACGTCTGCGTCCGCCTTGTCTGTCTGGGCTGCGGCTGCGCCCTCTGCCGTAAGCGTCGTACCCGGCTCGCGCGGCTGGCTGCTGTTGCGGTTGCGGTTGCGGTTGGTATTGGCTGGCAAAAGCCTCAAGCACTGGACCCCATTGGTCCATCGGGATGCCATCCTTCTGCAGATCCTGAAGTAGTCTCAGTGCTTCGACAAGCTTCGTCTGATCGTTGAGGATGTTCTGCGGTAGAATGCTGCGCAATGGACCGAGCGGATCTGCTTGTTGTGGCGGCAGCTGTTGTGGAGGCGGAGCTTGTGGGTACTGCTGTGGGATGGAAGGCGGTGGCTGAGGTGGAAAGCCAGCGAAGCCAGGTGGCAGCTGGAACGGCTGTGTCGCTTGTGGAGTCGAGTAGGAGGGCTGCTGCGGTTGTTGAGGGAATGCAGGCAAGCCGGGGGTACCATTCACGTTTACTTGGCCGAACAGTGCCGCAAGGTTGGGGGGCATCTGTGGTGGAGCACTCTGCTGAGGTGCAGGAGCAGGCTGAGCCATTGGTTGGTGCTGTGTAGGTGGTGGTGCCGCTTTGGGAATACTGGCCAGGGCCGCGAGAATGCTACCTACGTCCTGCTTCGGCTGTGGAGCTGCCTGCTGCTGAGGAGGTGGTTGTGGTTGCGACTGGCCGTTCGCTGACCCATTGCTCTGGCTCTGCTTGATGAAGCCTTGGTCATACAGCTGTCGAGGCGGATATCCGATTGGCGTGTGTGTTGGCCTTGTAGGAACCGGAGCGATCATAGTCTCACTACTGCCAGCAAAACTCTGTGGCGGCGGCGGAGGATTTGTCTTCGCCGCTTCACCGCTCAGTCTCGTCTGGAATTCCGCCAGCATCTTAGGTGGAAATGTGCTTCCCTTCTCCCATATTCTGACCATGCTTCCCAGCTTTTCTCTCTGCTCAGAGGGCATGTTCTTAAAGGTGTCCTCGAACAGTACCGGCATAAGCTCCGTTACTCGCTTGACAGCAGCTGGGAATGTACCAGGCTCACCGCGTCCTTCAATTTGAAGATCTTGTCCGTTCTGCTTTGCTTGCTCGATCCATTTCCGGACGACACTATCGATCACGTAGATGGCGCCGAGTTTATGCGTAGCGTGTGCCTTCTTGACAGCGCGGTATAGAGATTGTACGAGGTCTGTTTCTGCCTACAAAGAGATGATAGAGTCAGTACCAGGGAGGTGAAACTTGCGAGATCTCATCCGCGCAGATATGTGCGGTGGGCGTTCATGCTGATGCTTACCTGTATATTGTTGACGCACAACTGTGTGATGGCGAGGATCTTGGTCTTGCTCGCTCCAGGAGCTTTGAGTGAGTTCAGCGACGCGAGCTGCGAGTCTACCTCGTTGATGATGCTGGGCGCCATGATGAACGATCTCAGTCACGAGCCTATTAGGTGCCTAGGTGCTTGAAGCACTGCAGTCGCTCTAAGTCTGTGCGCCTTTCGAAGAACGTTCTACCGGTCTACACAAGGCCGAAAAGTAGCAAGAGACACACTATCAGTGTTACTGGTCAGTGATCAACAGCTACTGCTCGGGTGAGCTTGTCCGAAGTGAGGTAGTGGTGAATGTCGGTGATGAATACTTCACCAGTGTCGTGGTCGTGCTATGCCTAGTTGAGAGCCTTGCGCGGTCTCGCAACGGACCTGTAGTCGTGCCTTGCCTTTATGCACGTCGCAGATTGATATAGCGGACTACTCGTCGTAAGGAAATGTCCAGAAGCGCAAAGTCTCAGAAGCCGGTTTGTTCGAAGTGAAGGATCTCAGTGGCTCTGATCCTCTACGCAGATGCCTATAGACGAAGCTCGTATGTTGGTGAATGAAGCCGTGGGATGTTACTTCCCTGGTGTCCGCGATGCTTGCTGGAAGAAGCGGAAGTCAAGATGAAGACGCGCAGCTTATATACCTCGAGCGAGCAGGCCTGAGATGATATTGTCGAATGAATTATGAGACTGGCAAGCCCAGCGCGAGGTTTTTGATGAGTTTGCCACTTGCGTAAGCTGTCTTTGCAACAGCTTTGAATGACTGTTCTTGCGAAACAGAGCTGGAGACCACGTCGCTTCCGTGCGACTATCGCGAGAAGATGGAAGGAGGTTCGAGCAAGATATGATCACCTTGTGATACGGTGGTCGAGCTGGCGCGCACGCGGTGGAGGGTGGTGTGAAGGGGGGAAGAAGTGGTGATGTGGTGGTGTGAGAAAGGAGGAGGTGAAGATGAGGTCGGCAGAAGCATCTCGACCTTTGAATTTGCTTCGGGAAGCGGCCCGCAGTCACGTGGCCGGCTTGCATGAGCTCTCGAACTCCTTTGAGCTACTGCAGTAAATGACAGCTCGTGATTCGGGATTCAGCATTAACGAACACTAGATTGTCAATACATACTTGACGTATTGGACGAAGACACAGCTGGCCCAGCTCCACGCTTCTTGTGGCGCCCTCAACCCGAACCATTGACGTCTGTGCGCTGCGGACCTCCGATCCTTCATCCTTGTCTTTCCGAACGCTCACATTGTCAAAAAAAGAAACCTTTTGAACAGCCGCGTCTCCATCGAGCTTAACCACCATTCCCTATCTATACCACTTGCCCCGTTGCCATCATCGTCCTGGTCGGACCTGTAACACTTCGTACACTCCTTGAACTGAATCCACCCCTTTAGACACACTCCGCAATGGCTGCTCTGTCGACGACGGCGCGGTTCGCTCTCCGACGCAACATTACATCACAAAGCTCCAACTTGAGCTTCAACGCTGCACGAACTTACGCGACTGCTGGCAAGAATGCTGTAAGCTCAAAGGCATCACGCCCCTTGGTAGCCGCTGTATACTAATGTGATATCACCTACCAGTCCCTCAAGGAGACCTTCGCAGCCAGCCTTCCCCAAAAGCAAGAGCAGATCAAGAAGCTTCGAAAAGACCACGGCAGCAAGGTCCTCGGCGAAGTGACCCTCGATCAAGTCTACGGCGGTGCTCGCGGCATCAAGTCGCTCGTCTGGGAAGGCTCCGTCCTTGACAGCGAGGAGGGTATTCGCTTCCGCGGCCGCACCATCCCAGAATGCCAGGAGCAACTCCCAAAAGCTCCAGGCGGCTCGGAGCCACTGCCAGAAGGCCTCTTCTGGCTCCTCCTGACCGGCGAGGTCCCAACTGAACAGCAAGTTCGTGACCTCTCCGCCGAGTGGGCTGCGCGCTCCGATGTGCCCTCCTTCATCACCGAGCTCATTGACCGCTGCCCCAGTGACCTGCACCCAATGGCACAGTTCTCGCTCGCAGTCACCGCCCTGGAGCATGAGTCTGCCTTCTCCAAGGCCTACGCGCGAGGCATGAAGAAGACGGAGTACTGGGAACACACCTTCGAGGACAGCATGGACACCATCGCCAAGCTGCCCACGATCGCCGCACGCATCTACCGCAACGTCTTCAAAGACGGCAAAGTTCCTGCCGTGCAGAAAGACAAGGACTACGGCTACAACCTCGCCCAACAGCTCGGCTTCGCTGAGAACCACGACTTCGTCGAGCTCATGCGCCTCTACCTCACCATCCACTCCGACCACGAGGGCGGCAACGTATCCGCACACACCACCCATCTCGTCGGCTCCGCGCTCTCCTCGCCCATGCTCTCGCTGTCCGCCGGCTTGAACGGTCTCGCCGGCCCCCTGCATGGCTTGGCCAACCAAGAAGTCCTGAACTGGCTGCAAGAGATGAAGAAGTCCGTTGGCTCCGACCTCAGCGACGAGAACATCACCAAATACCTCTGGGACACCCTCAAGTCCGGCCGCGTCGTACCAGGCTACGGCCACGCCGTGCTGCGCAAGACAGACCCGCGCTACGTCAGCCAGCGCGAGTTTGCGCTCAAGCATCTGCCCGACGACCCGATGTTCAAGCTCGTCAGCCAGGTCTACAAGATCGCGCCTGGTGTCCTGACCGAGCACGGAAAGACCAAGAACCCATACCCGAACGTTGACGCGCACTCGGGTGTGCTTCTGCAGTACTATGGCCTGACGGAGCAGAACTTCTACACCGTCTTGTTCGGTGTGAGCCGTGCGATTGGTGTCCTGCCGCAGTTGATTATTGATCGTGCGGTGGGCATGCCGATTGAGCGGCCGAAGAGCTTTTCCACTGAGGCGTATGCTAAGTTAGTTGGCGCAACGCTTTGAATCGAAGATCGGGGCAAAGACGAGAGGATACGGCGGGCACTGGAGTTGCTAGGAGGGGACGGTGGAGGGAAGGAGATGTGAGATTGTAGGATGATAGGAAGGAGATTCGACTGCTGTGTTGCTAGCTTCTTTATAACGCTACTTTTGCGAACGATTTGGGCTCGTGAAAGAAGGATAGGCTGGTATAGCATTATATGTAATCTATGGCGTGGCATCGGAGGGTGTTGTTCATCTCTACGATCTTCTCTCCACAGCTTCCCGACCATGTCATGTGCATATTCCCTCGCTGTCCCCCACTGTCTCCCCCTGTCCACCACCGTCTTCCACAAGACACGGAGTACAATTATATCTTTCGGATGTCCGAGATTAAACGCACACCACCGTTTACGGGGAGAGCTCAACCGCGCCTCAAGCCACAGCGAACTATAAATTGTTGAGGCTGAAAGCTCGCTTCAGCAGCAGGGAAATGTTGCTGAGTCGCTGACACGGGGTTGGTTGACTTCAGCTTTCCGTGGTGTTCTTCGGGATAATTTACAACCTCACCTGTTCTGCTTGCGCGTACCTTGGTGAATCCTTCTTGTCGGGTGATTTGTTTGATCTTCGTTATTCACTACAGCAACAGCGCCCTCTCCACTCTTACCGATCGGATATACTGGCGAGATAAGGTATCACGAGAAGAAGCAAGCAGACCTCCCCTATCGACGCGAAGCTCAGCACACCGCGAACACCACCTAACATCTTCCACACGCACAATCTTCCGGCAACGAAGCCACACATACGCCTTGGTCAGGCCAGCTCCTACATACAGCATCAACGATGGTCACCGCAACAGACCTCAACCCGCTCAACGCGCAGCCGCAGGTCGAGAAGAAGCCGGTCAAGTTCAGCAATCTGCTGCTCGGCGCCGGGCTGAACATGTTCGAGGTCACGACGCTCGGGCAGCCGCTGGAGGTCATGAAGACGACCATGGCGGCCAACCGCACGGATGGCATGATGGGGAGTGTGAGTCGGATATGGGCTAGGGGTGGTGTTTTGGGGTGTAAGTACCACACACCCAACTACGTCAGCAGCGACAAGCGAAGCTCCACAGCATCTACTGACCGTATTGATTGTGTCCAGTCTACCAAGGTCTCATCCCCTGGGCCTGGATCGAAGCCTCGACCAAAGGCGCCGTCCTCCTCTTCGTCGCCAGCGAAGCCGAATACTACGTCAAGCGCGCCGGCGGCAACAATTTCGTCTCCGGCATCGGCGGCGGCATGGCCGGCGGGCTCGCACAGGCGTACGCGACTATGGGGTTCTGCACGTGCATGAAGACGGTGGAGATGACGAAGCACAAGGCCGCGTCCAAGGGCGTGAAGGTTCCCGGCACGATTGAGACGTTCATGGGGATTTATCGCGCGGAGGGGATTAAGGGGATCAATAAGGGTGTGAATGCGGTGGCGGTGAGGCAGGTCACGAATTGGGGGAGTCGGTTTGGGTTGAGTCGGGTCGCGTGAGTTCTTCTATATAACCCGCAGGAGATCGCTTTGCTGACTTGATGTGAACAGCGAAAACGGCATCCGTTCCGTCACAGGCAAAGACGACAAGACCAAGCTCTCCGTCCCCGAACGCATCCTCGCCTCCGCCCTCGGCGGCGGTCTCTCCGCCTGGAACCAGCCGATCGAGGTCGTGCGCGTGGAGATGCAGTCGAAGAAGGAGGATCCGAACCGACCCAAGAAGATGACGGTGGCAAACACCTTCAAGTACGTCTACGGCACCAGCGGCATCAAAGGACTGTACCGCGGTGTCGCGCCCAGAATCGGTCTTGGTGTGTGGCAGACGGTGTGCATGGTTGCGCTGGGCGATATTGCGAAGGAGATGGTTGAGAAGGCTACGGGTGAGACGGTTACGGCGAAGCACTGAGCGATTGTGTTAGAGCAGTAGCTGCATGACCTTGTTCGCCATGTGGGCTCCACGTGATCTGGAGAAGGTTCGAACTTTTCGTTGGAGCGACGTTGAGATGTTAGAGCGAAGATAGAGCGGGAAGGCGCAATCTGGTGTCGGGTGGGTGAAGCATGATACAGCATGTATTTATCAAAGCTTATCAGGTGTAATTCGTCAATGATGACTTTGTCAAAACCTCGTCTCAATACCTCGTACACACTCTAGCTATTGATACACCTGCTCGCCGCAGATTGCAACGCCATGCTATGCAACAGGAAGAACTCAAACACAGCGCCGCAGAGGTGCTCAAGACACCTCCATCGCGTCCCCGTTGCTCACACCATTGACCCCGCCCAGCGTCACACCACCATCCTCGCCAATAAACCGCTTCTCGTACTCCGTCACAAACTTCACACTCCTGCCAGGGTCATAGAACAGCTGGAAGCTCCGCTGCACATCACTGACCTCGACCTCTTTCGCTCTCCGCTTCAGCGAAATCAAATGCGAGGTCGTGATTAAATTGCTCGCGTACCGCAGTCCAGTCTCCTGGCCAATCTTCGTGAGCAGCGCAAGCGCATCAGGCGAGACATCAACTTCTTCCTCCTGCGCGCGGATCGAGAGGATCTGGCGGATCTCATCTGGGTTGTAGGGGTGTGTCGAGATAATGACAACACGATCCAGGAAATCCAGCGGCAAGCCATGCGGTGACCGATAGTTCGTGCCCCTAATAGTCGTCGACCCGCGATTCGAAGCCATAATCACAATCGGCGCCAGCTCGTCCTCCAACGCCCGGTTGATGAAGCTGAAGCACTCAATGTCCAGCATATGCACCTCATCGATAAACAGCACGCCCGGCACAATCTCCGCCTTGCCCTCTTCCCTCCACTCCGCCACCTTCGTGTTGATCTGCTCCCGCACCTCACTCCGGATCTCCCCCGTATCCCCGGAGAACAGCGCCAGAAACCCCTGCGTCCGGCTGTTGATGACATCGATCTCGTGCAAACTGACCGTATGCACAGTCTCTCTCCGCACCTGCAGCTCCCCATCCGGACACTGCACGAACTTCGTATCCGGGCCCATGGCATCGTAATCTCTACTCCGGGTATAACTCCTTCCCAGCTTCGTGATCCGCCCGGAAGCTTTGTCGATGCTAATCACATCTCCAGCCATAACTTTCTCCTTCGTCATGCTGTCGATCATGCGCGTGCCCATGTCGTATAACGTCTCCATATCCGTTGTCTTAAGCGTCAGCTTCCCAGCCTTATTACTCCCCGTCACCGACCGATCAATCTGGATCTCCACAACCTCGCCCTCAATCACCTCGCTCTCCTCCCGTATCCGGACCCCAATGCTCTTTCTGAACGCCTGCTCCAGCGCCTCCGTCTTGCTCATCTCGAGACTGAATATTTCCGACGACGCGAGCATAGTGAACGGCACATCCTCTCCTAGCCCTTTACTCATCCCTATCGCAATAGCCGTCTTTCCCGTGCTAGGTGGGCCGGAGATCAAAACCGCTCGACCGGCGATCTTGCCCTCTTTGACCATTTGGAGGATGACGGAGGCGGCTTTGCGCGCTTGCTGCTGGCCGACGAGGCCATCGGCGTTGGGTTTGGGGGTGAGGGTGTCCGGGGTGACGCCTAGGCCGCGGATGTGGGAGTGTGCTGCTATGAGGTTGAGGCCTTGGCGGTCTTTGGAGTCGGAGATTGTGGTGATTTGCTACCATCTTGTTTTAGTGAGGGTTCTTTGCTGGGAGCTCGTTTTCGTAACCTACTGCAGCCATGGTGAATGGTATGCGCGCTCACGCGCGAGCTGGCGAATGCTTCAACGTTGACTTCGAGGGTTATGGTGATGGATAATGGTTGAGAACTGTCGACTTGTGTGTTTGAGATGCCGCTGGTATAGTCCCTATGGTCTCGCTGTAGAGCATGTTTCTCGTAGCCGATCACTATTTTTTGGCCTACGCTATGAAGTCGCGTCTTTAGTGAACCCATAAACGGCCTAGTCTGTCTTTTCCCGCTAGCGTCGCTTCTTCATAGCATATCCCTGCTCTTTACTTCACCTTCCGAAACAGTTTTTACGCGCGTGACCATCGTGACACCAATCAAACACTACCAACACGCCTATCTCGCCTATTAAGTGAGTCAGCTCGCACTTATGCAGTGACGAGAAACACGCACGCATATGCCCAATGAGAAAGACATCGTGGAGATCACGCGGCTCGCTAGAAGCTCACTAATCCCAGAGGCGTTAGAAAGAACTCGTGAAAGAGTGGGGCAGTTATATGCATTATAAAAGTCGCGGTGAGTTATTTAGACAAGCCTTCCACTTCCCTCCCTCTACCTCCTTCCTCACTGCTCACTTGCTCCTTCCAATCGAGCCAGGACTTTGTTGTCTTGACTCGATTCATGGAGCGGTCTTTTGATATATCCCCCTTCCACCTCATACCCATTGAACTAGCAGAACTCTCGACAAACGCGTGGAGCTAGTATCAAAGGCAACTGGACTCCAATGGCTAACCGCTACCCACCACCCCAGTATGACAACCACAGACGTGCATCAATCCACAACCCGACGTGGGACAGAGACAGAGGCAGATCTCCGCCTCCATCACGTCCTCAAAATCCTCCAAGGTATGTACGAGAAATGGAAGTGGATTTATGATAGCATGTGCGCAGCAAAGTACTATCTTCTAGAGAGACCTGCGTCACCCGACGTCATTGATGCATTCACGATTCACATGCAAAGCAAACATGAAAGATCACGCGCCGTTGCTTAGGCAGCAGACGCATTGCCCCACTTTTAAAGCACTATTTACTCATGTAGCCAATTATCACCTAGACACACAGCACTAATCTCTGTATCAGGAGCTTCAGCAACATGGCGGACCCGCGCCGGCCAGAGTACACAGGAAGCACAGTTGCTGCAGATCCGCGGACCGAGAAGAGGAACGCCAGTCGATCTCCTGAAGGTGGACAAAACCGCAAGCTGGGACGTCTAAATCCACCTACTGGCCCATCCAAAGGGGGCTTCCGCCAACCATCACGAGGGGCTCCATCTCCACGAGACCGGCCGCCCAACGCCAGCCCTCGTGATCGGCCAGCAGCGGCGTCTCCTGAAAGCAGGGGCAGTGTGCGCGACGGCGTGTCAAGTGGCCGTTCGACTCCTCAGCATGCGCCTAAACATGTGGCACCAACGGTTCCAACGGCTGTCATGACGTCAGACGCAGCAACACCAGCCACCAACGGAACCTCCAACCCCGTTCTCGATGCTCTCATGCTCTTCTCTTCACAAAACGCGCAACAAGCTGCCTTACAGGCGAAAGTGGCACAGACACAAACGCGCTACGATCTTGCCCTGCGAGAGTACAAATCGATGAAGAAAGAATTCGTCGCGTTCCCTCCAATCCAGAAACGCATGACTATCACCAAGGACGATAGCACGAAGAAACTGAATGATGCTAAACAGGAGCTTGACCGTCACGTGATTACACAGAATGATCACATGCAAAAGCTAGCACACGTGATTGCTGAAGCTGCCAAGCCTCATCAGCCAATCATCAATAAGGATGATTTTGTGTCACGCGAGCTTTTCGATCAGGTCCGGAAGGATCACGAGGAGCTCAAGAACGAGTTCAAAGAGACCAAAGCACAGCTGGTCGGCATGAAGAGCGAATTGGCCGGGGTTAAGGACTTCACCAACGACCAGATCAAGCCGAAGCTGTCACTACAAGACCAGACTAGGGAAGACCTGAGGAAACTCAACAGCGAAGTCGCACAAAATAAGGAAATCCTTTCAGGGAACCAGAGTAAAGTCGACCTGAACAAATGGAAGCTGGAAGCAGAGAACAAGCTTTCCAAGCTGAATCACATGCCCGACGATGTACGCATTCTGCAGAACAACACCGCGACACTTTTTTCATGGAAATCCGAGGCTGAGCTCGGCCTTCGCGACGTAACCGCCACCAATAGTCGAGCTAACGAGGCTGTCAAGCAAGTTGCTACCTTCCAAGGGGAAGTCACTGAGCTGCAGAAGACTAACGTCAACAAGAGCTCTAGTAACAGCTCGGGGCCAGGCAAAGAGGTCGAGAACAAGCAAGCTGAACTCATGAAGAAGCAAGATGAGATGGCGAAGAGGCAGGACAAGGCCGACGAATACTTTTCGCTGTTCCGAACAGACTACCTCGCGTCGAAGAAGAAGCTCCAAGATGACGTCAGTGAGCTCGAGAAGTCCGACACGAGGAAAATTTCCACTAGTGCCAATGGCAGCACGGAAAACATCGTTGAGCTCAAGCGTGCTCAGAACACGCTAGATGGGCGACAAGACGAGTTTGAACAGAAGATTGCAGGTCTACAGAAGACTGTGAACAGATTGTCTAGCGACTTGAAAGCGAAAGGATCCGTGGTCGGTGAAGAGTTCAAGAGCACAATCGAAATGTTGGCCCAGGAAGGTCCTGAGTTGAAGCGGGTCGTCGATCAACTTGAGACCGAGGTGGCAGCTATGAAGAAAGAGCGTGATGAAACTGAGACGGGACGACAGCTCGCGAAGCTCCAAGAGAACGAACCCGATATCGCGAATAGCATTCGCGAGCTCCAAGAGGGACTCGAGGCTGTGAAGAGCACTCAGGCGGTCCCAGCTCAGACCACGAATATCTCAGACCACTCGGGCGACATCGCGGCAATCAAAGGCTCTATCGAAGAGCTTAGGCAAGATGGCCGGAGCCTTGCCGACCGCGTGGAGGAAGACATTCGGGAAGAGCGTAAGGCGCGCGTGGATGAGGTGTCTCAGCTGCGTGAAGAATTGATTAGCGCATCCCAGGTTCAGAGCGGATCAGACACCCAGGTGCGCCAACGCATGGACGGACTGGGAAGAAGACTCGACGCTGCACAAAGCACGAAGGCGGGCAGATCGAGTCTGATACCACAGCAAAATGCATTGAGCCAACCAGGAGACGTTGCAGCACTGGGAGAATCAATCAGGCAGCTGGAGGTGAGAATGAATGTATGCGAACAGGTAGAAAGAAAAGACCACGGCGTGGTCTTCAAATACGTCGATGATAATCTGGAACCTGTAAGGAAGGGCTTGGCTGAATTTCAGTCGGCTCGTGAAGCCACCCAGAGCTTGCAGAAGAGCGTCGAAATCATCGAAACCCAGCTAGGCAATCTCACCATTCTCACCGAGCGGGTGAATGGCCTAGAGTTCGTGCTTGGGAACAAACCGTCTGCGGAAGCTGTCAACGTGCTGAGACGGGAGTTTGAAGAACGCTCAAATGTCCAGATCAAGGTCGTCGAGGATTTGAAGACATTCAAGGACCAACTGCAGCAATACGAGTTGCGACACAGGTCTCTGCAGCATCAAGTCGATCAGATCAGGCAACAACGGCCGCCGCCAGAGAGACCCACCGAAGCCCCACGGTCGCATACGCCGATCCAGCAGCAGCCAGTCCTGAATGCGAATGTGAGGCAGTCTCCCAACCTCACCAACGGGCGGGTGCCCTCCCCAATGACCAACGGCGTGCAGCAATCGCCCGGACATGGGCATGGACCGATGATGGCACAACACCAAGGCGTCCAGCCACCCGCAGTACCGGCTCAACCACAATACGACATCGGGAGGATGCAAGCACAGTTGGATCAGCTTAGCATGGTCACCCAGCATCTGAAGAAACGGTACGACAACCTCACGACCGACGAAGCCGTGAAGCGGATGCTTGACCAGCTGGCGATTGTGTGGCCGCACGCGAAGCAGCTGGAAGGAGCGGTCATGGGTCTGCAAACAGGCACTCGTCAACTTGAAGAGCGCATGACGCAGCTGAAGAACGAGTTCGAGCAGCTGAAGATGAGTCTGGAGAACGGCACGGAGCAGGTCAGGAAGGATGCGGCGGCTGAAGTGGCCAGGATCGATGCGAGCCTGCTGAATTCCCGCAAGGCTTTTGGGGAGTTGGAGGCGGAGGTCAAGAAGATGAATACGACAAGCACAACGGCCGGCGTCAATCTGGAGTACCTCTTGGCAAAGACCAACGTTCTGGACGCTGTCGACGTTTCGGAGCTGAAGGAGAAGACCGACCGGATTGAGAAGGTGACTACGAAGAACGAGACGAGGATTGCTGAGCACCACAAAGTCTGTGAGTCGGTTGTGGGCATTGAAAGAACATTGAATGAGACGATCGGGCCGAAGGTTACAACCCTGCAAGGAAGAGTCGAACTCCTTGAAAATATCGTCCACAATTAGGCGTTCGACGATGTCTGGCCGCCTAGACATATGGACGGATTCGGAACACTTCTGGGGCAAGATCATGGAGCGACGGCGTTCACACGGCCAGGCGATTCTTGTTCGGACATTTGAGCGTTTTTTTAGCGATGCATAAGATACCCAATGAGCTTTTAGCTCTGCGATGGCGGCAAGAACATGTTGTTACGGATATTCATAGCAGTATAGAGGTAGATACTGTTCACAAAGCAATACAACTCATTCCAACGGAAGTGAAGTGCACAATTTAAGGTTGGAGCTGCCCTGGTAGGCGCGATGCGGCCGCTCTAGCGGCAACAGCTGCATCAAGGATCGATGAGCATGTGAAAGCTCGTGACAGCTCTTTGCAGACTACAAATCACACAAAACAGAAACCATATTGCGTGTTGAAGGGTCGCAAACTATGTTACGAACCCCCTTGAGTATGGAGCAACCCACGACTGCCATGACCTGTTCTTGGCGCGAGATGGCGACCGGATGTTTTACAGAGATTCACTCCGAGCCTCGGTGCAACAGGACTCGACATCATCCGGATTCAGCATGTGACGGCATCTCCGAGCACAGCCAATGTCAAGTGGTTCAATCTCCCTTATTTGTCCTCTTTCTGTTTGGATCCCATCTCTTCTCAGATCTCTGGCTTGTGGGTTGTTTCCTATCTGCCTGTTCTAATAACGCCCGCGAGAGCTCGATCTCCAACATCTCGATCTAGGACCGTCAGCTCATAACACGCTCGCAACAGTCAGCTCGGCCCCGATTGACGGCCACTGTACCTTGTTACATCCGTCCTGCTTTCCTTCCGCCGCTACCCTCACCCACGAGCCCAACTCCCACCAGATCGGGAACAACGATCACAAGATGTCGTGTCTAGCCCTAGAAAACGCAAAGAAGCTCACTCCGCCTCCTCCGCCGGGTGCGCCGTACAGCGTCCCCCTCCCTGGGAGCGCGCAGAGCGGCAGGAGCGCAATATACCGGCATTGGAGGCGGACAGAAGGCTTATTACAGACCCTCGATCCAGACGTCAAAACCGCGCACGACATGTTTGAGCAGACGGCGAAAAGAGTACCAAAAGTCAATTGTCTAGGAAGCCGGCCATACGATTCTCATACCAAAACATTCGGGCCGTACCAATGGCAGAGCTATGCGGAGGTGCAGAAACGAAGGGCTGATTTTGGTGTTGGTCTGGTGGCGCTGCATGAGCAGCTAGGTATAAAGACAAGGCATTTCGGGGTGGGTTTGTGGTGCCAGAACCGTCCGGAGTGGCAGATCGTCGATCTGGGGTGTATGTCGCAGTCGCTGTACAGCGTTTCGATTTACGACACGCTTGGGCCGGATACAACCGAGTACATCATCAACCATGCTTCGTTGACTGCGGTCTGTACGTCGCTGGCGCACATTCCGACGCTGCTCAAGCTGGCACCCAGATGTCCGAGTCTCAAGATTATCATTTCCTTGGATTGGTTGAACCATGGCGAAGAACTTCCAGGAACTTCGAAGAGGGACATCCTCAGGGCCATGGCTGCCGAGAGCGGCATACAGATCTATCCCTTGTCCGAGGTGGAGCATCTGGGAGAAGCAGCGCCGCAGCCATATCACGCTCCACGGCCCGAGGACATTGTCACAATCAACTACACCAGTGGAACAACCGGGAACCCCAAAGGTGTGGTGCTCACGCACGCAAACACTGTAGCCGCAGCGTCCGCCGGGTTAGCCTTGTCAGAGTTCAGAGCCAAAGACGTCATGTGCTCATACCTCCCGCTCGCGCACATCTTCGAGCGGTTCATAGAGCACTGTGCACTGTGGGCCGGCATCTCGATCGGGTACTTCCACGGCAACGTCCTAGAGCTGGTGGATGACCTGAAGCTTCTCCAGCCGACCTTTTTCATCAGCGTTCCGCGGCTGTACAACAGGTTCGGCGGCGCGATCAAAGGCCAGACAATCCAGCAGCCGGGCTTCAAGGGCAAGCTGTCAAACCATATTGTCAACACCAAGCTCGCAAACCTCACCACAGCGGCTCCCGGAAAGGCGACGAACAAGCATATGCTCTACGACCGCATCTGGTCGCGCAAAGTCTCGGCCGCTCTAGGTCTCGAACGCGCGAGGTCGATGGTGTCAGGATCTGCGCCCATCGATCCTTCACTGCAGCAATTCCTCCGCGTCGTCTTCGCCAACAACTTCGTTCAAGGCTACGGTCTGACGGAAACCTACGCCATAACCTTGGCACAGCTCGAAGGCGACTTTAGCGCCGGGAATTGCGGTGCTGTCGCACCCATCGCTGAGATCTGCTTGATGGACGTGCCGGATATGGACTACCTGTCCACTGATCTACCGCACCCGCGCGGCGAGCTAATGGTCCGCGGGCCGGCTGTGTTCAAGGAGTACTACAAGAATGAGGCCGAGACCAAGAAGGCTATGACCGAAGACGGCTGGTTCCGGACTGGTGACATCGCGTCCATAGACGAGCTGGGTCGTGTCCGCATCATTGATCGCGTGAAGAACGTGTTGAAGCTTGCTCAAGGCGAGTACATCTCCCCCGAACGGATCGAGAACGTGTACCTTGGCAATCTGCCCTGGCTGGCGCAGGGGTACGTGCATGGCGATAGCACACAATCGACTCTCGTGGCCATCTTCGGTTTCCAGCCGGACATGTTTGCCGTCTTCGTAAGCAAGATCCTCGGGAAAGAGATTCCGCAGACGGATATCCAGGCTTTGGCGGCAGCGGCGCAGGACCCGAAGGTGAAAAAGGCGGTTGTGAAGGAATTGGCGAAGGTGGGAAGGAAGGCGAAGTTTATGGGCTATGAGAATGTCAAGGCGGTGAGGGTGTTGGCTGAGCCGTTTAGTATCGAGAATGAGCTTTTGACGCCGACGTGAGTACTTTTGAAAGTTGTGGTGGTGAGGGAGCTTTGAGCTGACGGTGAAGCAGATTGAAACTTAAGCGACCGCAGGCGGCGAAGAAGTATCGGCATTTGATTGATGAGATGTATGCGGAGGTCGAGGCTGGGAGCCAGACGAGGGCGAAGTTGTGAGTGGGTTGTGATTGTATGGATTTGGGCACTGCATATGAATGCGTGGATGTAATAAAGAGGAAGAGATGTGTACACTGTACTAAACGTTAGAACGGGAACCCTTTTACCTACTGATCTCAGATGTCTGCTGTTGTCGTCCGCTGGTCGACTCCACGGTGGTGGTAGTCACGAGTGAAGGAGACTCGTGGCTGTGGGACTATACTTCCGTACTTCTCATCGAGTGTATCGCCTGGGCAGCATGGCCTGCTTGGCCGTCTCCGATAACAGGTGCCGAGAGGCCTCTAGAACTTCGATGGTTCGATTCGCTGCTGGAGAGCAAGAGAATGTCGATAGTCATCACGCGCAGCTCTCGTCATCGCCGCGCTTGTCGCCTGACACTGGTCATGCGGCACATCTGCCGAGAGCCGTCAGTACTGCGCCAAGTTGTTGCGAACGCGTGAGCAGGCCAGCTTGGCCGGTTGCGAACTAAAGGTTGATGTGGATGTAGGATCTCGACTCATCGCGCTCTGATGGCGACAGCAAATGTACCAGTATCCGAAATGAACACAATATCTTCGCGACAGATCTGAAGTTTGGTCTCCAGATGTCAAACGACCGTTTCATCTAGTGGCGTCGTTCTACGCGACAACCGTCGTCCCCGGCGGCGATCAGCAGACCCACATGAGCGAGAGTTTGGGGGATCGACAATCGAGAGATGCGACGACGCGAATAATGAACTTGGTACGCGCAGCCTTCCTCGCCTTCCTTCTCTACCCGACACCTCTCGTGATCCATATTCACCGCAGCCTTTCAATACCTTGACATTGTTTTCTTCTCTACGTTCCTTGAGACTTTTTGTATTTGTTTGACGAAACACATTCCAACGCCCTACCGAACCGAAACCTACGAACGCGATCTGCGTTTGCGCCTACGAACACTGAAGAACGAAGAGATATCGCTTCAGGAAGAGCTACGACGTTTAAGAACTACGACATAACACCTATCACACACCCACCGCAGAGATGGTGGACTTTGCATCACGAACGGTGGTGCTCGCCCTCCGCGCCGTCCAACTCATCTTCGCCATCATCGTCCTCGGCCTCGAAGCCTACGTGGCCCACTGGTGGAACAGCTGGTACCATGTCGGCTCGCCCTCCTCTATCAACTTCCTCATCGTAGGTCTATCCAACTAAACGCACCTCCAAGACACTCAAGTGTCCGCTTGTGAGACATAGACTAATTTTATCCTTTCTTCTGGCAGTTCTGCTCCATATGGACCCTCCTCGCCCTCGCCTACCTCATCGTCGTGCCCTGGCGCTTCGCCGACACAGTCGCGCACCACAAGTTCGCGATTCTGGGCGCGGAGGCGCTGACGATGCTGTTCTGGTTCGCGGGGTTCATCGCGCTGGCGGTGTTCTTGAGCGGGAGGGTGTGTTATGGGCAGGTGTGCAATTGTGCGAAGGCTGGGGCTGCGTTTGGGGCTTTCGAATGGTGGGTTAGCTCGAGCTAGTAGTGTTGTTGGTGGTGTGCTAACCTGTGGTTGTGTAGGCTGCTCTTCGCGATCACGACTGCGATGGCGGTGATGCATGTGTTCCGGACGAAGGATCGACCCACGCATAACAACAAGGCAGATCCGAACGTGAATGTTGCCGAGGGTGTATGAGATTGAGGATGATGAAGGAGACGCTTACCTGGGAAACACGATACGCACAACCATCGAGTGGGAAGGGCTCAAAGAGAAGCAATCTGTCGTGTTGGAACTCTCCTGGCTCAGATTTCTGGTTCGGAAAAGAAGCGCGGCCTCCTGCTTGTTTGTTTGCTGATGCTTATGCTTATGATACCACAAATGTTATGCTCACTTTTATCCTTCGAACTCGTATTCCAGCGCCGAGACTCGTCCGAATAGATGGTGTGGTGTGAGGTATACGAGGTCAACTGCCGCCTGCGACACTCACTCACGAATTCCTAGGTAAGGCTTCAATCACCATCGACACACCCTTCAAAAGTACAATGGAAGCCGCGGCAATCGTCTTGTCGAGCTAACTTGCATCGAAACTCAATCTCCAATGGCTTTCTTGCACTGCCCGCAAAGGCGATCGGCAAGGCGGAAACGCCTTCGCCGACGTTTGTAATCTACCTTACGCTTCGAAATCATTCTGGCGACGCCTCATCAGCGCCTACGACCGCAGCTATCTATCGCCATATAAGACAAAGGTAGGCGTATTGTCGTCACTTTTATTGTTTCTGCCTATCACCATCTACCGCCGCCACCAGTCACATCACGCTCGCCACATCTACTACCTTTGCGATCGTACTACTGCTAGTCCCCTCTACCTCCTTCACCACGGCCATCACGTTTTCCTTCGACTGCCCATTCCGAATTCCGCGTTTAGCGGGATCGTGTCCGGGCTCTGGATCTTGCAAAGACATCGACATCATGTCCAACGCCACCTACTTCCAAGGCAGCACCGGCCGTGAGCCCAGTCCCGGCGCCAGCGCCAGCAACAGCAACAACGAGGTCTCCGACTCTGAAGACGAGCTGGAAGTAGAAGCCGACAACGAGCCCTCCTTCTCCCTGACCGTCCACCTCCACAACAAAC